>Ga0164293_10000496_pt1 | contig 31340 bp, 38 predicted proteins | sample GEODES118metaG_FD_111487 | JGI IMG/M metagenome (GOLD analysis project Ga0164293, IMG submission 111487) | Eutrophic lake water microbial communities from Lake Mendota, Wisconsin, USA - GEODES118 metaG | ecosystem: Environmental > Aquatic > Freshwater > Lake | place: USA: Lake Mendota...
GAACTGGAATTGGTGCTGGCCTCTGGGGAGCGGCGTGTGGTGTCGCCACAACACGATGCGCGTCTGTTTTGGGCGACGGTCGGTGGCATGGGCCTGACTGGTGTGATCACGCGGGCGCGCGTACGGATGATCCCGGTCGAGACATCGCTCATGGCCACGGTGTCGCATCGCGTGCGCAATATTGACGACCTCATGGCGGCAATGGTGCGTGCCGACGACGAGTATCGCTATTCGGTGGCGTGGGTCGACACGCTGGCGACGAAAAAGTCCCTGGGTCGGGCGGTGTTGTCGCTCGGCGATCACGCGCGAGCGAGTGATTTGTCCGCAAAGCAGCGGCAGGATCCGTTGCACTATGAGCCGGCGCAGCGCGTGTCAGCGCCGTCGTTCGTGCCAAATGGCGTGTTGAACCCGTTGACCGTGCGGGCGTTTAACGAGGCGTGGTATCGCAAGGCGCCAGGTAAGCCGAAGCACTCGATCGACACCATGTCGGCGTTCTTCCACCCGTTGGATGGCGTGGGTGACTGGAATCGCATCTACGGGCGTGCTGGTTTTGTGCAGTATCAATTTGTGGTGCCGGATTCGGCGGCGTCGCTGATTCCGAAGGTGCTTGAGCGGTTTGCCGACGAACGCGTGCCGGCATTTCTCACCGTGTTGAAGCGCTTTGGCGAACAAAACGCGGGCATGTTGTCGTTTCCATCGCGTGGGTGGACGCTTGCTGTGGACATTCCTGCGGGTGTGGATGATTTGGACGACACGCTTGACGAACTCGATGACGACGTTGCAGGTGCGGGTGGTCGCATCTACTTGGCAAAGGATTCGCGGATGCATCCGCGTCACTTGGCAGAGATGTATCCGCGGCTGGATGAGTTCCGCGCAGTGCGTCGCGAGGTCGACCCCGGCGGCGTATTTGGGTCAAACTTGTCGCGGAGGTTGGGGCTGTGATCAACGGACTGGGAGCCATACAGAGTGTGATGGTGGTGGGCGGCACCTCCGAGATTGGGTTGGCCACGGTGCGCCGTTTTGCCGACAAGGGCCGCCTGCAGCGCGTGGTGTTGGCGGGACGGCCTTCAGATCGGCTGGATGCGGCACAACGTGCATTGGCCGGCGAGTTGCACGGCGTGACGGTGGAAACCGTGGCGATGGATCTTGAGCAGGTGGGCACTGTGGCTGATGCAGTGGCGAACGCGTGGAAGGGCGGCATCGATGTGGTGCTGTTGAGCGCCGGCGTGTTGCCCGACCCCGATGAGGCCGCGAGCGATTCGCGCGTGGCAGTGCATGCAGCGAACGTGAACTACGTAGGTCAGATGGAGGCGGGCACGGCGGCTCTTGCCGCGATGCAACGCCAAGGCCACGGGTCGCTCGTGGTGATTTCCAGCGTTGCTGCCGAGCGGCCGCGCAAGGACAACTACGTGTATGGCTCAACCAAAGCGGCCTTGGATGCGTGGGCCAATGGGGCGGCGGATGCGTTGGCCAGCAGCCCGATTCGGGTGGTGGTGGTGCGCCCCGGCATGGTGCGCACGCGCATGTCGGCCGGCATGCCTGAGGCGCCGATGACCTGCGACGCCGATGATGTGGCTAAGGCGGCAGCGAAGGCTGCCGTGCGGGGGCCGGCGACGGTGTGGGTGCCGGGGAAATTGCGCTATCTCATGAGCGTGTTGCGGCACCTGCCGCGGCCGATCTTTCGGCGGCTCTCCCCAGGTGGCAAGGCTGAGGCCGGCCGATAGCGTCTAGCGGCACATACCAACCCTCGGGTTGCTCGCCACAGACATCCGGTCTCCCTCACAGGAAGTAAACGAACTTCGGTTCGGCCAGACGAGGCGGATTCTTTCGGAGCGCGACTGCCGTCGCTGCGCCAGGAGCGTTCGTTTCGTGTCGAGCGCCCGCGCAGAACACGCAAAGGTCCACACGGCTCATCATGACAAGCACTCCGAACACCGAAAAGGCTGCGGTTGTCGCCGAAGTACGCGCAAAGCTTGAACAGTCCGACGCGGCACTGATCACCGAATACCGCGGCATGACCGTGGGCTCGCTCGCCACTTTGCGTCGCGCGTTGCGCGAGCACGGCGCCGAATACAAGGTCTACAAGAACACCCTCGCTCGTTTCGGCGCGAAGGAAGCCGGCTACGAGGGTCTCTCCGAGATGCTCGTTGGCCCTACCGCCATCACCTTCGTCAAGGGCGATGCTTCGGCTGCGGCCAAGGCGCTGCGCGACCACTCGACCACCAACCCGCTGTTGGTGCTCAAGGGTGGCGTCATCGCCGGCAAGACCGTCGACGCCTCGTCGGTCAAGGCGCTCGCCGACTTGCCGTCGCGCGAGGTGCTCTTGGCCATGCTCGCCGGCGCAATCAAGGCCCCGCTCACCAAGACGGCCAACCTGCTGCAGGCTCCCGCTCGCCGGGCCGCCTACGGCATCAAGGCCCTTATCGATTCGAAGGAAGCGGCGTAACCCGCTCGCTCCTCACACCAGTCGCAATACACGATCAACAGAGAAACAGGAGAAGAAAGAAACATGGCACTCACCAAGGATCAGATTCTTGATGGAATCGCAGAACTCAGCGTCATCGAGTTGAAGGAACTCCTCGACGCGTTCGAAGAGAAGTTCGGTGTCACCGCAGCGGCCCCCGTTGCCGTTGCCGCCGTTGGCGCAGCAGGTGGTGGCGCTCCCGCCGCAGCCGCCGAGAAGGACGAGTTCACCGTCGTCCTGAAGGAAGGTGGCGCGCAGAAGATCCAGGTCATCAAGGTCGTGCGCGAGCTGACCAGCCTCGGTCTGAAGGAAGCCAAGGACCTCGTCGATGGCGCCCCCAAGCCGGTGCTGGAGAAGGCGAGCAAGGACGATGCCGAGAAGGCAAAGGCCAAGCTCGAAGAGGCCGGCGCAACCGTCGAACTCCAGTAATTCACGTCGTTTGCCGAGCTTCGGGGCGAGTGCCCCGGGGCTCGGCTGTGGCGTCCCCCGGCTGAATCCGCAAAAGGGCGGGTAGGCTAGTCCGTTGCCGTGCGTCGACCTGTGATTTTCCATAACCGGAATCTCGTAGGCGTCGTCAACCCCATTTCACCGCGTCTCGATCAGGAGTAATTCAGTGGCCTCACGTGCGTCTGCACGCGAACGGTATTCGTTCGCATCCCTCCCCGAAACTCTCGAGCTGCCGGACTTGATCGCGGTACAACGCGACAGCTTCGAGTGGTTCCTTAAGGAAGGGTTGAAGGAAGCATTCGACGACATTTCTCCGATCAAGGGGTTCAGCGACGACTTGCAGTTGGAGCTCGAGTTCGATCCGGACGACGAAGACCTCTGCCCGAAGCCGAAGTTCACCGTTGCCGAATGTCGCGAGCGCGACATGACGTATGCCGCGCCGGTGTTTGTGCGCGCGCGATTTTTGAACAAGCCCACTGGTGAAATCAAGGAGCAGGTCGTCTTCATGGGCGACTTCCCGAAGATGACCGAAAAGGGCACCTTCATCATCAACGGCACCGAGCGCGTCGTGGTATCGCAGCTCGTGCGTTCGCCAGGCGTCATCTTCGAGCCGGGTGAGCGCTACCGCTTGCGCAACCTGTCGAAGCACCAGTTGGTGAAGGGCACCATCCACCCGTATCGCGGTGAATGGCTCGAGTTCGACGTGGAGCAGAAGCCAGGTAAAGACGTCACGGCCGGCACCCGCGTGGCACGCAAGCGTCGCTTGGGCATCTTCACGTTGCTCCGCGCACTGGGCTACGACGAGGAGCACGCACCGGGCTTCCTCGATCGCTTCGTCAACTACTTCGACTTCCTCGAGGGTCAGTGGGAAAAGGAGCGCTCAGTTGCGGTCACCCGCGAAGAAGCGCTCGTCGAAATTTACAAGCGCGCACGTCCGGGCGAACCACCAAACGTGGAATCGGCCCGCGCGTACTTCGAATCGGCGTTCTTCGAGAACCGTCGTTACGACCTTTCCCGCGTCGGTCGCTACAAGCTCAACCGCAAGCTTGGCGCCGAGATCGAAAAGATCGGTCAGCTGTTTGGGCTGAAGCCCGGCACCGAACTCGGCCAGCTCGACGTACCAACCGAGGGACAAGACGTCCTCAGCCGTTGCGAAGTGCTCGCCACCATCACCTACTTGCTGCACCTCGTGAAGCAGGAGCCGGGCTACCGCCTGGACGACCAGGACCACTTCGCCAACCGCCGCATTCGTTCGGTGGGCGAGTTGATCCAAAACCAGGTGCGCATCGGCTTGAGCCGCATGGAGCGCGTCGTGCGCGAGCGCATGACCACCCAAGACGTCGAGGCCATTTCGCCACAGACACTGATCAACGTGCGCCCGGTGGTTGCCGCCATCAAGGAGTTCTTCGGCACCTCACAGTTGTCGCAGTTCATGGACCAGGTCAACCCACTGTCGGGTCTTACCCACCGTCGCCGTCTGTCGGCATTGGGACCAGGTGGACTCAGCCGTGAGCGCGCCGGATTCGAAGTGCGCGACGTGCACTTCTCGCACTACGGCCGTATGTGTCCGATCGAAACGCCAGAAGGTCCGAACATCGGTCTGATTGGCGCGCTGTCTACCTACGCACGCGTTAACCCGTTCGGCTTTATTGAGAGCCCGTACCGTCGCGTGGTCAACGGCAAAGTCACCAACGAAATTGTGTACATGCCGGCCGACGAAGAAGAGAACTACGTCGTCGCCCAGGCCAATACGCCATTGAAGGCCGACGGCAGCTTTGTTGACGAGCGCGTGCTCGTGCGTCGCTCACCGCAGGCGGCCAGCTTGGACGACCTGAAGAAGATGCTCGAAGCGGAGAGTTTCTTCGGTTCGACCACCGACATTGGTTATGTATCGCCCGATGAGGTCGACTTCATCGACGTGTCGCCGAAGCAGATCATTTCGGTCGCCACCGCGTTGATTCCGTTCCTCGAGCACGACGACGCCAACCGCGCGTTGATGGGTGCCAACATGCAGCGCCAGGCCGTGCCGTTGCTGCGCGCCGAGGCGCCGTACATCGGCACCGGTATCGAAGCCCGCGCTGCCCGCGACGGCGCCGACCTGATCCTCGCCAAGGACTCGGGCACTGTTACGTCAATCACGGGTGACGCGATTGTCGTTGCGTACGACAACCTGAAAAAGAACGAGGGCGAACACCGACTGTTCAAGTTCCGTCGTTCCAACCAGGACACGTGCATCAACCACGTGATTCGCGTGAAGGAAGGCCAGCGCGTCGAGAAGGGTGACCTCCTCGCCGACGGTCCGTCGACTGACATGGGCGAACTTGCGCTCGGTAAGAACTTGCTCGTGGCATTCATGCCGTGGGAGGGCTACAACTTCGAAGACGCCATCATCCTGAGCGAGCGACTCGTGAAGGAAGACGTCCTCACGTCGATCCACATCAAGGAATACGAAGTCGACGCCCGTGACACCAAGTTGGGTCCGGAAGAAATCACGCGCGACATCCCAAACCTGTCTGACGACATTCTCGCCGACCTTGACGACCGCGGCATCATTCGCGTGGGCGCCGAAGTGGGCCCTGGCGATGTGCTCGTGGGCAAGGTGACGCCGAAGGGTGAAACCGAACTCACTCCAGAGGAGCGCCTGTTGCGCGCAATCTTCGGTGAAAAGGCACGCGAGGTGCGCGACACCAGCCTGAAGGTGCCGCACGGTGAAAGCGGCAAGGTCATCGACGTCAAGGTGTTGTCCCGTGACCCGGGCGACCGCGAGGCCGGCGACGAACTGCCCCCGGGCGTCAACCAGTTGGTGCGCATCTACGTGGCGCAGAAGCGCAAGATCAGCGTGGGCGACAAGCTCGCTGGTCGTCACGGTAACAAGGGCGTTATCTCCAAGATCCTGCCGATCGAAGACATGCCGTACATGGATGACGGCACGCCGGTTGACATCATCCTCAACCCGCTCGGCGTACCGAGCCGCATGAACATCGGCCAGGTACTCGAGGCTCACCTTGGGTACTGCGCGCGCTGGGGTTGGCACGATCCGAAGAGCGGCAAGGTGGTGGGCGAGTCCCCTGCCAGCGGTACTGAGTCCAAGACGCGCATCAACACGAAGCCGGCCACGTTTGTTGCCACGCCCGTGTTCGACGGCGCGCACTGGGACGAAGAAGAGATCGCCGGCAATCATCCGACGATTCAGTCGATGCTGCAGAACCTCAACCCCGAGTCGGCAGACGGCGTACGTCTGATTGGCACGGATGGCAAGACGCGCCTGCGCAACGGCCGCACCGGTGACTACTACGACAACCCGATCATGGTCGGCTTCATGTACATCCTCAAGCTGTCGCACCTCGTGGACGACAAGATCCACGCGCGTTCGACGGGCCCATACAGCATGATTACGCAGCAGCCGCTTGGCGGTAAGGCACAGTTCGGTGGCCAGCGCTTCGGTGAAATGGAAGTGTGGGCGCTTGAGGCTTATGGTGCCGCGTACTGCTTGCAGGAGTTGCTCACTATTAAGAGCGACGACGTGCTGGGCCGTGTGCGTGTGTACGAGGCCATCGTGAAGGGCGAGAACATCCCCGAGCCGGGTATCCCCGAGAGCTTCAAGGTGTTGATGAAGGAGATGCAGGCACTGTGTCTCGACGTGGAAGTGATTTCGAACGAGGGCAAGAACATCGAACTTGCCGACCTCGACGAGGACGTCTTCCGCGCTACCCAGGAACTGGGTATCGACATCTCGCGCCCCGAGCGCGGTTCGGATGCCGACGATCGCGAACGGGAACGCCGTCGCGAGCGAGCCTTCTGACGATTTGACGATTCGACGCTGACAGAAACGAGGAAGAGGAAGACATGTCCGACGCGGTAACCGAAATCAAGAACAAGGTAGACGTCAACAGCTTCGAACAGCTGCGCATTGGTCTGGCCACGGCCGACGACATTCGCAACTGGTCGCGTGGCGAGGTGAAGAAGCCCGAGACGATTAACTACCGCACGCTGCGCCCCGAGCGCGACGGTCTGTTCTGTGAAAAGACCTTCGGCCCAACCCGCGACTGGGAGTGCTACTGCGGCAAGTACAAGCGTGTGCGCTTCAAGGGCATTATCTGTGAAAAGTGCGGCGTCGAGGTCACCCGTTCCAAGGTGCGTCGTGAGCGCATGGGCCATATCGAACTGGCTGCGCCCGTCGTGCACATTTGGTACCTGCGCGGCACGCGTAGCTGGTTGGCGTATCTCCTCGGTGGCCTCGAGCCGCGCGACGAGATCAAGGCGAAGCAGTTGGAGAAGGTCATTTACTTCGCTGCGTGGTTGGTCTCCAGTGTGGACGCCGATCGTCGCCATGAAGACACGCCGACGCTTGAGCAGGAACTCGTTGAGGACCGCGAGCAGCTGATCAAGAACCGCGAGAAGGACATCAAGCAGCGTCAGAAGGACGCCGAAGCCGAACTCAAGGAACTCGAGAAGTCGGGTGCCAAGGATGCCGACATCCGTGCACGCCAGAAACTGATCGACAAGGACCTCGCCAGCATCACCGAGCGCTACGGCAAGGAAATTGACCTCATCGAGCGTGCGTACGAGACCTTCGGCAAGATGCACTCGCGCATGATCGTCGAAGACGAAGAGTTGTGGCGCGAAATCAAGGATCGCTATGGCGATTACTTCGTGGGTGGCACGGGTGCCGAGGCGATCAAGTCGTTGATCGACACCATTGATTTCGATGCCGAAGAAATCTTGTTGCGCGATGCAATCATGAACGGCTTCAACGGCAAGCCGTTGAGCACGCAGCGTAAGCAGAAGGCCATCAAGCGCCTCAAGATCATCGCGTCGTTCAATCGTCGCGACGACTCGGGCCGCTTGGTGAATAACCCCAAGGCCATGGTGCTCGACGTCATCCCGGTCATCCCGCCCGACCTGCGCCCGATGGTGCAGTTGGATGGTGGACGTTTTGCAACGTCAGACTTGAACGACCTCTATCGCCGCGTGATCAACCGCAACAATCGTTTGCGTCGCTTGCTCGACCTCGGTGCACCCGAGATCATCGTGAACAACGAGAAGCGCATGTTGCAGGAGGCCTCTGACGCGTTGTTCGACAACGGTCGTCGTGGTCGCCCTGTAACCGGCCCGGGCAACCGCCCGCTGAAGTCGCTGTCCGACATGTTGAAGGGCAAGCAGGGACGCTTCCGTCAGAACTTGCTCGGTAAGCGCGTCGACTACTCCGGTCGTTCGGTGATCGTGGCCGGCCCCACGCTGCGCTTGCAGCAGTGCGGTCTGCCCAAGCTGATGGCCCTCGAGTTGTTCAAGCCGTTTGTGATGAAGCGTCTTGTCGACCAGCAGTTGGCGCAAAACATCAAGAGCGCCAAGCGCATGGTGGAGCGTCGTCGTCCGCAGGTGTGGGACGTGCTCGAAGACGTGATCAAGGAGCACCCAGTGCTGTTGAACCGTGCGCCAACGTTGCACCGCTTGGGTATCCAAGCGTTCGAGCCGGTGTTGGTGGAAGGCAAGGCCATCCAGCTGCACCCGTTGGTGTGCACCGCGTTCAACGCCGACTTTGACGGTGACCAGATGGCTGTGCACTTGCCGTTGTCGGTGGAGGCTCAAGCCGAGGCCCGCGTGTTGATGCTCAGTGCGAACAACATTTTGTCGCCGGCTTCGGGTCGCCCGATCGTGACGCCGCAGCAGGACCTCGTTATCGGTGGCTTCTACCTCACCGATTTGGTGGAAGGCCGTGCCGGTGAAGGTCGTGTGTTCCGTCACGTGTACGAAGTGTTGCGCGCCCTCGACGAGGGTGGTGTCAACCTGCACGCCAAGATCAAGTTGGCCGAGCGCAACGCCGAGGGTCGTGTCGCCTATGTCGACACCACACCGGGTCGCTTGCTGTTTGAAGAGTGTCTGCCGGCCGGATACGTCAAGCGTTTCGGACACATCAACGAGCCGCTGCGTAAGCGCGAGTTTGGCGTGATTGTGGAACGTTTGAGCGACCACTTCCCGAAGGCTCAGATTGCCAAGGCACTCGACGACATCAAGGACCTCTGCTACCGCTACGCGTCGCAGTCGGGTCTTACCGTGTCGGTGGACGACGTGAAGACGCCAAAGGCTAAGCGGACGATTCTTGACGACTACGAAAAGCAAGCGGAGAAGGTCGAGACACAGTTCCGTCGCGGCATCATCACCGACGGCGAGCGTCGTCAGCAGGAAGTGCGCATCTGGACGGACGCCACGGCTGATGTGCAGAAGGCGATGGAGGCCGAGTTCAAGGCCCTCAAGTTCAACCCGGTCGACATGATGATTGGCTCGGGCGCCCGCGGCAACATGACGCAGATGCGTCAGATTGCCGGCATGCGCGGACTCGTGGCTAACCCTCGAGGCGACATGATTCCGCGTCCGATCAAGAGCAACTTCCGCGAAGGCCTCGAGACGCTCGAGTACTTCATCGCCACCCCTGGTGCGCGTAAGGGATTGGTCGACACCGCGCTGCGTACCGCCGACTCGGGTTACCTCACCCGACGTCTGCACGACGTGGCTCAGGAATTGATCGTCCGCGAAGATGACTGCGGTACCACGCTCGGTATCTGGGTCGAAAACGTGCAGCGCGATACCGCCAACACCCGTAGCTACCTGGAGACCAAGTTGTTCGGCCGCGCGCTGCTCAACGACGTCGAATTGAGCGACGGTTCGGTGCTCGCCAAGAACACGATCCTTGGTGACCTCGACGTCGAGCGTTTGCGCGACGACGACAAGATCACCCGCGTGCGTGTGCGCTCGGTGCTCACGTGTGACGCCGAAGTCGGCGTGTGTGCGCTGTGCTACGGCCGTTCACTGGCAACTGGTGAATCCATCGAACTCGGCGAAGCGGTCGGCGTGATCGCTGCGCAGTCGATTGGTGAGCCGGGAACCCAGCTGACCATGCGTACCTTCCACACGGGAGGCGTCGCCGGTAAGGACATCGCCGGCGGTTTGCCGCGCGTCGTTGAACTCTTCGAAGCCCGTAACCCCCGCGGTTCAGCCCGACTCGCCCGCGCTACCGGCGTGGTGCGCATCGGTGAGGACGAGGGCAAGGGCATTCCGATCCGCGTGGTGGACGACCAGGGCGTGGAGCACGAGATCATGCTCCCCACTGGCAGCCGTCCGATCGTGCGCGACGGTGACGAGATCACCGCAGGCGACCGCATCACCGAGGGTCCGTTGGATCCGAAGGAGTTGATGGAGATCAAGGGCCCGCGCGAAACGCAGGTGTACCTCGTGGAAGAAGTCCAGCGCGTGTATCGCGACCAGGGCGTGTCAATCCACGACAAGCACATCGAGTTGATCGTGCGTCAGATGACCCGTCGCGTGGGTGTGCAGGAACCGGGTGACACCCACTTCCTGCCCGGCGAGCGCGCCGATGCCAAGGTGTTCCGCGACACGAACCGCCAGATGGTGGAGGAGAGCAAGCGTCCCGCCGAAGGTCGACCCGAGTTGATGGGTATCACCAAGGCGTCGCTGGCCACCGAGTCGTGGCTGTCGGCCGCATCGTTCCAAGAGACCACCCGCGTCCTCACCGAAGCCGCCATCGACGGCAAGGCGGACAACTTGGTGGGCCTCAAGGAAAACATCATCATCGGCAAGCTGATCCCGGCCGGCAGCGGCATGGATCGCTACAACGCCTTCGACGTGAGCGCACCCGATTACGTGCCGATGGCCTACTACTCGAGCGAAGACGAGGAAGACCCCGCGGCCTTCCTCGCCGGCCTCCACGGCACGTACGTGTCGGGCTCCGGCGACTCGGGCTCCGAACTGGCGCAGTAGTCGGGCAATCGCCCGCCGAACCGCGTGGTTACTGGGCTGCAGGTTGCCGAAGGGCGGCCTGCAGCCGTAGAGTTTGACCTCCGTTGTCCCATGTTCCGACAGGTCGGAAGAGGGGATTGCAGCAGTTGTTCATCACCAGTGATTTACGAGTAAAGGGAAGCGTGTGCCCACAATTCAGCAGTTGATTCGACAGGGTCGAAGCACCAAGTCGACCAAGTCCAAGACGCCGGCGCTCAAGGGTTCGCCGCAGCGTCGTGGCGTGTGCACCCGCGTGTTCACCACCACTCCGAAGAAGCCGAACTCGGCGCTGCGCAAGGTGGCCCGTGTTCGTCTTTCCAGTGGCGTCGAAGTCACTGCTTACATTCCTGGTGAAGGACACAACTTGCAGGAACACTCAATCGTGTTGGTACGCGGTGGTCGTGTGCGCGACTTGCCGGGTGTTCGATACAAGGTCATCCGTGGCGCGTTGGACGCAGCCGGCGTAAAAGACCGCAAGCAGGCACGTAGTCGTTACGGCGCGAAGAAGAAGTAGGAAATCACATGTCACGCAAAGGTCCCGCAACTCGCCGAGAAATGACACCGGATCCGGTGTATCGATCGCTCGTCGTTACCCAGCTCGTCAACAAGGTCATGCTGCATGGCAAGAAGAGCACCGCTGAAACCATCGTCTATGACGCGATGAAGGCAATCGAAGCCAAGACTGGCTCCGAGCCGCTTTCCACGGTGAAGCGCGCAATCGACAACGTCAAGCCACCACTCGAGGTGCGCAGCCGCCGCGTGGGTGGCGCCACCTATCAGGTGCCTGTCGAGGTGCGTCCGCGTCGTGCGACCACGCTCGCCATTCGCTGGATCGTGGACAACGCCCGCGCTCGTCGCGAAAAGACAATGGCCGATTGCTTGTCGGCAGAACTGCTCGATGCCGCCAACGGCCTCGGCGCTTCCATGAAGAAGCGTGACGACATGCAGAAGATGGCCGAGTCCAACAAGGCCTTTGCTCACTATCGCTGGTAGTCAGCGACAACCCCCGAGGAAGACGACGAAATGGCAACGCGCGATTACCCACTTGACCGCTATCGCAACATCGGCATCATGGCGCACATCGACGCCGGCAAAACGACGACGACGGAGCGCATTCTTTACTACACCGGCAAGACCTACAAGATCGGTGAAGTGCACGAGGGCGGCGCGGTCATGGACCACATGGCCCAGGAGCAGGAGCGCGGTATCACCATTACGTCGGCTGCGACAACCGCGTTTTGGCGCGACCATCGCATCAACATCATCGACACACCTGGACACGTGGACTTCACCGTCGAAGTGGAGCGCTCGCTGCGCGTGCTTGACGGCGCGGTGGCAGTATTCGACTCGGTGGCCGGTGTAGAGCCGCAGACCGAAACGGTGTGGCGCCAGGCCAACAAGTACCGCGTGCCGCGCATGTGCTTCATCAACAAGATGGACCGCACTGGCGCCAACTTCTATCGCACCCTCGACATGATCAAGGAACGCCTGCAGGCGGTCCCGGCAGTCGTGATGCTGCCGTATGGCGGCGAGAGCGAGTACAAGGGCCTCATCGACATCGTGAAGATGAAGGCCGTGGTGTGGGACGGCGATGAGAAGGACTCCAAGTATTCGGACGTCGAGATTCCCGCCGAGTATGCAGACAAGGCCAAGCAGTACCGTGCCGAACTGCTGGAGCTCGTGGCCGGTGAAGACGAGGAACTCATGGAGAAGTACCTCGAAAACGGTGACCTGAGCGAGGCCGACCTGCGTACCGGCATCCGCAAGGGCACGCTGTCGTTTTCGTTCGTGCCCATCCTCTGCGGCTCGGCATTCAAGAACAAGGGCGTGCAGCAAATGCTGGATGCTGTTGTCGACTACATGCCCAGCCCGCTCGATATTCCGCCTGCAGAAGGCACCAAGCCCGACACCGAAGACGTGCTCACCCGCAGCGCAGACGACAAGGCGCCGTTTTCGGCACTCGCGTTCAAGATCGTGGCCGACCCGTTCGGCAAGCTCACCTACTTCCGCGTGTATTCGGGATCGGTGTCGAAGGGCGATGAGGTGTACAACTCGGTCAAGGAAAAGCGTGAGCGCATCGGCCGTCTGCTGTTGATGCACGCCAACCAGCGCGAAGACATCGACACCGCATTCGCCGGCGACATCGTGGCCGGCCTTGGCTTTAAGGAAGTTACGACGGGTGACACACTGTGCGACCGCAACGATCCGATCGTGCTGGAGCGCATGGAGTTCCCCGAGCCGGTGATCCACGTGGCGATCGAGCCCAAGACCAAAAACGACCAGGACAAGTTGGGTAAGGCCCTCAAGTCACTGTCGGACGAAGACCCCACGTTCCGCATTCGCACCGACGAAGAGACTGGCCAGACCGTGATCTCGGGAATGGGCGAGTTGCACCTTGAAATTCTCGTCGACCGCATGCAGCGCGAGTTCGGTGTCGATGCCACGGTGGGTAAGCCCCAGGTGGCCTACCGCGAGACGGTGACGAAGAAAGTCGAAAGCGTCGAATACCGGCACATCAAGCAGTCGGGTGGTTCGGGCCAGTTCGCGGTTGTCAAGATCACCGTCGAGCCGAGCGGCGTCGGCAATGGTTACATCTTTGAAGACGACATCACGGGTGGCCGTATTCCTCGCGAATACATTCAGCCGACCAACCAGGGCATCCAGTCGGCACTCGACAACGGTGTATTGGCCGGCTACCCCACGGTGGACGTGAAGGTCAGCCTGGTGGATGGTCAGTACCACGATGTTGACTCCAGCGAAATGGCGTTCAAGATCGCCGGCCAGATGGCGTTCCGCAAGGCCGCCCAAATGGCCAGCCCGATCCTGCTCGAGCCGATCATGGCCGTTGAGGTCGTGACCCCCGAGGACTACATGGGCGACGTGATGGGCGACTTGTCCAGCCGCCGCGGCCGTATTGAGGGCATGGAGGCCAACGGCAACGCCCAGAACATTCGGGCGCAGGTGCCGCTTTCCGAAATGTTCGGTTACAGTACAGACCTGCGTTCGCGCACTCAGGGACGTGCAACGTACACGATGCAGTTCCACAGCTACCAGCAAGTGCCCGAAGTAATCGCTCAGGAAATCATCAAGCGAGTGCGCGGCGAATAGCCACCACGAGTTTAAGACCACATCGAGAGACCGAGAAAGAAATCAAGGAGCAGCAATGTCAAAGGCAAAGTTCGAGCGCACCAAGCCGCACGTCAACATCGGCACCATGGGTCACATCGACCACGGTAAGACGACGTTGACGGCCGCCATCTCCAAGACGCTGGCCTCCAAGGGCTTGGCCGAGGCAACGCCGTTCGACCAGATCGACAAGGCTCCTGAAGAGAAGGCGCGCGGTATCACGATCTCGATCGCGCACATTGAATACGAGTCGGAGAAGCGTCACTACGCGCACGTCGACATGCCAGGTCACGCCGACTACATCAAGAACATGATCACCGGCGCCGCCCAGGTAGACGGTGCGATCCTCGTGGTCGCCGCCACCGACGGCCCGATGCCCCAGACCCGTGAGCACGTGTTGCTCGCCCGTCAGGTAGGCGTGCCCTACATCGTCGTGGCGCTCAACAAGTCCGACATGGTCGAAGACGAAGAGCTCCTCGAGTTGGTAGAGGTCGAAGTGCGTGACCTGCTCAACCAGTACGAGTTCCCCGGCGACGATGCACCGGTCGTGCGCGTGTCGGCGCTCAAGGCCCTTGAGGGTGACGAGAAGTGGCAAGAGCAGATCATGCAGCTCATCCGCGCCTGTGACGAGTCGATCCCCGAGCCGAAGCGTGAGCTCGACAAGCCGTTCCTCATGCCGATCGAAGACGTGTTCACGATCACCGGTCGTGGCACCGTGGTCACCGGCAAGGTGGAGCAGGGTCGCGTGCACACCGGCGACGAAATTGAAATCGTTGGTCTGCGCGACACGCAGAAGACCACCTGCACGGGTGTTGAAATGTTCCGCAAGCTGCTCGACGAGGGCCAGGCCGGCGACAACATCGGCGCCCTGTTGCGCGGTACGAAGAAGGAAGACGTAGAGCGCGGTCAGGTGCTCTGTGCCCCCGGCTCGATCACCCCGCACACCAACTTCGAAGGTCAGGTGTACGTGTTGACGAAGGAAGAGGGTGGTCGTCACAAGCCGTTCTTCAACAACTATCGTCCGCAGTTCTTCTTCCGCACCACCGACGTCACCGGTACTGTCGAGTTGCCAAAGGGCACCGAAATGGTGATGCCTGGTGACAACGTGGCGATGACCGTGGAGCTCGGCAAGCCGATCGCCATGGACGAAGGTCTGCGCTTCGCGATCCGCGAAGGTGGCCGCACCGTGGGTGCCGGTCGCGTAACGAAGATCCTGAAGTAGTCCAATGTCGTCCAGCATTCGCATCCGTCTCAAGGCGTTCGATCACCAGATCATCGACGAGTCTTCGAAGAAGATCGTCGAGACGGTGGCGCGCACCAACGCGACGGTGCGGGGCCCGATCCCGTTGCCCACGGACAATCACCGCTACACGGTGATCCGTGGGCCACACGTGGACAAGGACTCCCGCGAACACTTCGAGATGCGCATCCATAAGCGCCTCATCGACATCGTGGATCCGAATGCCAAGACGATCGACAGCCTGCAGCGCATCGAGTTGCCTGCCGGCGTCGACATTGAGATCAAGCTCAGCTGATTGCGTCTCGTTCGTGCAGTACGCACTGCATGATCGCCACATCGAGCCACTTGCCGAATTTTCGGCCAATCTCACGCTCAACTCCCACGAGTTGAAAACCACAGGCTGCATGCAACTCGCGTGATGCCATGCCGCTGGCTTCAATGCGTGCCATCACTGCATGGAAGCCGGACGCTGTGGCGTGGTCGAGCAGGCTCGTAAGCAGCAATCTGCCAATACCGCGGCGGCCGAGATCACGGCGCACGTATACCGAGTTTTCCACCGTGGTGCTGTAGGCGGCGCGGTCGCGATATTCAGAGAGTGCGCCGAAGCCGACTACCTGATCCTGCTCGTCGACGGCGACGATGGCGGCAAATGCGCCACTGCGTGCGGTAATCCAGGCGCGCTGCGACTCGAGCGAACGGGGCACGATGTCAAAGGTGGAAGTTTCGTTTTCTACTTCCCAGTTGTAGATCGCACAGATTGCCTCGGCGTCGGACTCGACCGCGTGGCGTACGGCAATGTGTGATTCAGGGGAGGCCATTCCCGCGAAACTAGCGGTAATCGACTGCGGGGACCCGGAACTCGATGTACGGAGCGAGGCCTGTCGGGCGAAGTCACCATGTTTTCGGTAAGACTTGCACCATGTCCGACTGGTCGACTCCCCGCACACCTGAACCCGAGCAGACTCCTGAGGAGCGACCACTGTCGACCGATGCGTCAGCGCACATAGACGCACCAGTGAGTGAGCACGTGGGTGCCGCGGCGTTTCCGCCGCCACCACCACCTGCATCGCGACCCGCGCGCGGCGGTCGACGGTTGGGGACTGTGGCGTTGGTGGCGATTGTGGGATTTGGTGGCGGCGTGTTGGGCACGCTTGCTGCAGACGAATTCAACTGGACCTTCGGGTCGGGCAATGGTCAGGGCACATCAATTGAGCCGGTGATCACGAGCGCAGTGGACCCCGATGATCCCAGCGTGGGCGATAGTGCCGTGTCGCAAGTGGCCAACGCAATGGCCGACAGTGTGGTCACGATTTCTGCAGTGATTGCCAACGGCTTTGGTGCCGGTGAGTCGGTGGGCACGGGCGTTGTGCTGTCGGCTAGCGGCGAGATTCTGACCAATGCTCACGTGGTGGAGGGAGCCGAGGAGGTGCGCGTGCGCTTTGCGGGTGAGACCGAACCGCGCGCCGCAACGGTGTTGGCGAGCGACTCCGGTAACGACTTGGCGTTACTCAAGATCGAGGCCACCGGACTACGTCCGGCCACATTTGCGCAAGCTGACACCGTTCGCATCGGCGATGCAGTGGTGGCGATTGGGTACGCGCTTGGTCTGGACGGCGGCCCGACGGTAACAACGGGCATCGTGTCGGCACTCAGCCGCACGATCATTACCGAATCCGGTGCATTGAATCGCCTGATTCAAACGGACGCGGCAATCTCGTCGGGGAACTCCGGTGGACCGCTCGTCAACCTGCGTGCCGAGGTGGTGGGGATCAACACCGCGGTGGCGCGCAGCGATTCGGGCTCGGCAGCCAACAACGTGGGCTTTGCGATTTCGGTGGAAGAGATTCTGCGGGTGATCGACCAGTTGCGGGCCCAAGCGGTGGGCACCGAGCGCGAAGAGGGTTATCTGGGCGTGGGCGTGACCAAGCGTGAAGACGGCGGGCAGGGGGCCATCATCACCAATGTGCAGCCCGATTCGCCGGCGGACGAGGCTGGGATTCAGGAGGGCGACATCGTCCTCAGCGTGGACGGGGAGCCCATCGACGGCCAAGCCGGGCTGGTGGCCGCAATCCGGGACTGCGACCCGGGCCAAGTAGTGGAAATCGTGTTGTTGCGCGACGGCGAGCGGGTCACCGTGTCGGCCACCCTGGTGGCCCGTACCGAGGAGTAGGGCACATCCGCCCAGGTGGGGCGGCACATCCCTCCCGATAGAGTCAGCAGTCCGTATTCATGGCCCTTCGGGGTCGTGAGTCGGGCCAAGACGTCACAACCGACGTCTGCGCAAGCCCCGCAGGGGGAACTGCGCAGCACCATCGATCACGGTGCTCCGCCGGCTTTGCCGCGCGGAGCATTTGCGTGAACGACACGGTTGTCGGTGGGGAAACCCGTCGCGCAGACGGCGTGGCAAGCAAGCACGTGAACAATTCGATCGAAGAAAAGGGTCGCCGTTATGGCACAAAAAGCAATCGTCGGCGAAAAGGTCGGCATGACACAGGTGTGGGGTGATGACCAGCGCGTCATTCCCGTCACGGTGTTGCGCGTCGAGCCCGCCCGCATCGTGCAAGTAAAGACCGGTGAGCGCGACGGTTACAGCGCGCTCCAGGTCACCTACGGCTCGAAGGATGCCAAGAAGCTGACCAAGGCGCAAGCGGGGCACTTCGCCTCTGCCGATGTCGCGCCCGGACGTCGCCTCGTGGAGTTGCGTTTGGATTCGGTGGACGGTTTCGCGGTGGGACAAGAGATCGCGGTCGACACGCTGGCTGCAGGTGAGCGCGTGGATGTCACCGCAGTGAGCCGCGGTAAGGGGTTCGCCGGTGGCATGAAGCGTCACAACTTCGCTGGTCAGGGCGCGAGCCACGGTAACCACAAGCACCATCGTGCGCCGGGTTCGATCGGTTCGTGTTCGTTCCCCGGTCGCGTGTTTAAGGGTCTGCGTATGGCCGGTCACCTTGGTCACCAGCAGACCACCACGCTCAACTTGGAAGTCGTACAAGCCGACGCTGAGCGCGGCCTGTTGTTGGTGAAGGGTTCGGTACCTGGGCCAAACGGCGGTGTCGTGATCGTGCGCAACGCAGTGAAGGGGAAGTAGGCCATGGCGACCGCGAAGAAAGCCGCCGCAGCACCGAAGACCGGTTCGGCGCAACTGCCCGCCGAGTATTTCGGCATCGAGCCAAACGTCTCGGTGATGCACCAAGTCGTGACCGCTCAGTTGGCACATCGCCGCAGTGGCACTCAGAGCACCAAGACGCGCTCCGAAGTGCGCGGTGGTGGCAAGAAGCCATTTGGTCAGAAGGGCACGGGTAACGCTCGTCAGGGTTCGATCCGCGCGCCACACTTCAGCGGTGGTGGCGTTGCGCTTGGCCCGAAGCCGCGCAAGTATTCGCAGCGCACGCCGAAGAAGATGGTGTCGCTCGCATTGCGTTCGGCGCTGTCTGACCGCGCCGCCGACAACAAAGTCGTCGTCGTCGATGCCTTCAATTTCGACACCCCGAGCACCAAGCTCGCAGCCGCGTTGCTCCAGTCGTTGGGCGTTGACGGCAAGGTGATGGTGGTGGTGGAGCGCACCGACCAACTGGCCACAAAGTCGTTCCGCAACCTGCCCAATGTTCAGGTTGTCCAGACCAACGAGCTCAACGCGTACGACGTGTTGTGCAACGACTGGCTGGTATTCACCCAGGCAAGCCTGCCGAAGGCCAGCACCGTGGAGGCAAGCAAGTGAAAGATCCTCGCGACATCATCCTGCGTCCGATCATTTCGGAGAAGTCCTATTCGCTTATGGACAAGGGCACCTACACATTCGAGGTTGCACCCGAGGCGAGCAAGCCCGAAATTTCGGATGCCGTCGAGTCCATTTGGAACGTCAAGGTGCGTCGTGTCAACACGCTGAACCGTCGCGGCAAGGTGCGCCAAACGCGTGGCACCAACCGTTTTGGTAAGCGCAAGGACACCAAGCGCGCCATCGTCACCCTTGAGGCGGGCAACGAGATCCCGTTGTTCGAGAACTAAAGAGAGCTGATCATGGGAATTCGCAAACGCAAACCAACGAGCGCCGGTCGCCGCTTCCAGACCACGTCTGATTTCGCCGAGGTCACCAAGTCGACCCCGGAAAAGACGCTTCTTGCCAAGAAGACCTCCAAGGGCGGTCGCAACGCCACGGGACGCATCACCTCGCGTCACCAGGGTGGTGGCCACAAGCAGCAGTACCGCATCGTCGATTTCAAGCGCAACAAGGATGAGTTCGAGGCGAAGGTCGCGGCAATCGAGTACGACCCCAACCGCACCTGCCGTATTGCACTGTTGCACTACCTCGACGGGACGAAGTCGTACATCCTCGCGCCGAAGGGCCTCGAAGTCGGCATGCGCGTGCAGAGCGGCCCGAAGGCCGACATCAAGGTGGGTAACGCCATGCCGTTGCGCTACATGCCGGTGGGCACCGTGGTGCACAACATCGAATTGCGTCCAGGTCAGGGCGGCAAGGTTGCTCGCTCGGCAGGTATGGCTGTGCAGCTTGTTGCCAAGGAAGGCCCGTATGCCACCTTGCGCATGCCGAGTACGGAAATGCGTCGCGTGCCAATCGATTGTCGCGCCACCGTTGGCGAAGTCGGCAATGCCGAGCACGAGCTGATCAAGGTGGGTAAGGCTGGTCGTAATCGTTGGAAGGGTGTACGCCCGCAGTCGCGCGGTGTGGCCATGAACCCCGTCGATCACCCCATGGGTGGTGGTGAAGGTAAGACCTCTGGTGGTCGTCCGCCGGTGTCGCCGTGGGGTAAGCCCGAGCGCCGCACGCGTAACAAGAACAAGGCCTCGCAGTCTCTCATCGTTCGCCGTCGTCGTTCAGGAAAGGGTCGGAGTTAACACATGTCTCGCAGCTTGAAGAAGGGTGCTTTCGTAGACGAGCACCTGCTGAAGAAATTGGATGTCATGAATGAAAGTGGCGAGCGCAAGGTCATCAAGACCTGGTCGCGTCGCAGCACGATCATTCCCGACATGGTCGGCCACACCTTCGCCGTGCACGACGGGCGTAAGCACGTGCCCGTGTATGTGTCGGAGTCGATGGTGGGTCACAAGCTCGGCGAATTTGCGCCGACGCGGACCTTCAAGTTCCACGCCGCTCAAGAGAAGGCCGCCGCTGCGGCCGGCAAGAAGTAAGCCATGACCGGTCCCAAGCTCAACGAAGCAACGCGCACCGCAGGTGTTTCCAGCGGCACGCGCGCCAAGGCAATGAACGTGCGCATGTCGGCCTCGAAGGTCCGCGTGGTGCTCGATCACATTCGCGGCATGGACGTGAAGTCAGCCGACAACACCCTTGCGCTCTTGCAGCGCGACAGCGCGCGTGACGTGCGCAAGGTGTTGGCATCGGCCGTGGCGAATGCGGTGAACAACGACTCGAAGGATGCCGACGATCTGTACGTCAAGGCGTGCTTCGCCGACGAAGGCCCCACGCTCAAGCGGTTCCGTCCGCGTGCGAAGGGTCGCGCAGGCGCAATTTTCAAGCGCACCTGTCACATCACGATCGTGGTCGAGACGATGACCGACGCGCAGTTGGCAGTGCGCGAAGCACGCAATGCCGCGAAGGGTCAGGCCAAGGCGTCCGGCCGTACAGCCCGCGTCGCGGCGAGCCGCGCCCGCGCTAAGGCTGCCACCGCGCCCGCTGCAAGCGAGCCCACGGTGGATGAGCCGGCGACCACCGAGAACTCGAACGAATCCGCTGAGGAGAACTGATGGGCCAGAAGATCAACCCGTACGGCTTCCGCTTGGGAGTCACCACCGACTGGAAGAGTCGTTGGTTCTCAACCAAGGAGTACCGCCACTATCTGACGGAGGACTGGAAGATTCGTGAGTACCTCACGCTGCAGTTGGCCGACGCCGCGGTAAGCCGCATCGAAATCGAGCGCACGCGCGACAAGCTGCGCATTGACGTGCACACCGCACGTCCGGGAATTGTCATCGGACGCAAGGGTCAGAAGGCCGACGAGTTGCGCGCTGGACTGACCAAGCTCACCGGTAACAACAAGGTGCAGTTGAACATCACCGAGATCAAGCAGGCCGAACTCGACGCCGCGTTGGTGGCCCAGGGTGTGGCCGATCAGCTTGTCAACCGCATTGCCTTCCGTCGCGCGATGAAGCGCGCGGTGCAGAACGCACAGAAGTACGGTGCAGAGGGCATTCGTATTCAGTGCTCCGGTCGTTTGGGTGGCGCTGAAATGTGCCGCACCGAGTGGTACCGCGAGGGTCGCGTGCCGTTGCACACATTGCGTGCCGACATTGACTACGGGTTCCGCGAGGCCGCGACGTCTGCTGGCCGAATTGGCGTGAAGGTGTGGCTGTACAAGGGTGAAATCTTGCCGTACAAGAGCGTCTCTGACGATCGCATCGCGCGCGAAGCGGCGATGGCGGTGGGGCAGACTTCGGGCAGCGTCGAGCCGACCATGAAGGTCGTGACCTCTGCTGGACCGCGTTCGGCCGACTCCGATGAGATCGAAGTGACGCCGCTCGTGAAGGAAGCCGATCCCGAGTTCGAGCGGTTGTTGGCCGAGGAAGAAGACATTCAGCGCCGGATCGTGGATTCGCACGAGACGCCGAAGTTTGGACGGGAGGGCTGACCATGTTGATGCCAAAGAAGGTCAAGCACCGCAAGCAGCATCGTGGGCGCACCGGTGGCGTGTCGAAGGGCGCGACCGAGCTCGCGTTCGGCGAGTACGGCATTCAGGCGCTCGAGCCGGGTTGGATCACCGCCCGTCAGATCGAAGCCGCACGTATTGCCATGACGCGTCACATCAAGCGCGGTGGAAAAGTGTGGATCAACGTATTCCCCGACAAGTCGGTGACCAAGAAGCCAGCGGAAACCCGCATGGGTTCGGGCAAGGGCAACCCCGAGTTGTGGGTCGCCGTCGTCAAGCCCGGACGCGTGTTGTTCGAATTGTCGTACCCCGACTCGGCAACTGCTCACCAGGCGCTCAATCGCGCGGTGCAGAAGTTGCCGATCAAGGCCCGCGTCATCAGCCGTGAGGAGATGATCTGAGATGGCACGTGAACTAAACGAACTGAAGGAAATGGATCTGCACTCCCTCGTGGAGGAGCTCCGCGTGACCAAGCAGGAGGCGCTCAACCTGCGCTTCCGTCTTGCCACCGGCCAGCTCGACAACTCTGCCGAACTCGGCAAGGTGCGTCGTCAGATCGCCCGCATCAACACCCTCATCCGTCAGCGCGAAATCGCCGCTGCCGAAGCGAAGTGAGTAGACCATGACTGAAACCACCACCACAGAAGTCGTTCGCCAGAACCGCAAGGTCCGTGAAGGCGTCGTCGTATCGAACAAGATGGACAAGACCATCGTGATTTCGATCGTCGAGCGCGTTCGTCACCCCAAGTACGCCAAGTTTGTCCAGCGGACCAAGAAGCTCTACGCCCATGACGAGGCGAACGACGCCAATATTGGCGACCGCGTGCGCGTGATGGAGACCCGTCCGATGTCGAAGCAGAAGCGCTGGCGACTTATCGAAGTATTGGAGCGTGCAAAGTGATTCAGCAAGAGTCCCGTCTCCGCGTCGCCGACAACTCAGGCGCTCGTGAAGTGCTCGTCATCAAGGTGCTCGGTGGCACGCGCCGCCGTTACGCCTCGATTGGTGACGTCTTCATTGGCACCGTCAAGGACGCCATTCCTGGCGCAGGCGTCAAAAAGGGTGAAGTGGTTCGTTGCGTGGTTGTGCGTGTGAAGAAGGAAAAGCGCCGTCCCGATGGCAGCTACATCCGCTTTGACGAGAACGCCGCTGTATTGATCAAGGAAGACCTCACGCCGCGTGGCACCCGTATTTTCGGACCGGTCGGCCGTGAGCTGCGCGACAAGAAGTTCATGCGAATCATTTCGCTGGCACCGGAGGTGTTGTAGTCATGAAGCTCAAGAAGGGCGACACCGTCGTGGTGATCGCGGGCAAGGACAAGGGCAAGGAAGGTGAAATCGTCACCGTGCTGCCCAAGGAAAACAAAGTGATTGTCGCCGGTGTGAACATCGCCAAGCGGCACCTTCGCGCGACCGGTCAGACAGCCAACACGGGCGGCATCATCGACAAGGACATGCCGATTCACGCGTCCAACGTGATGCTCGTGCACAAGGGCAAGCCGACACGCGTGGGCTACAAGGTCAAGGCCGACGGCACCAAGGTGCGCGTCGCCAAGAAAACCGGAGACGAGATCTGATGAGCGACACCACCATTTACGTTCCGCGCCTCAAGGCTCATTACGCAAACGTCGTTCGCGCCGAGTTGATCAAGCAGCTCGGAGTGAAAAACGTCATGCAGGTGCCGACGATCGAAAAGATCGTCATCAACATGGGCGTCGGTCGCGCCACCCAGCAGTCGTCGTTGATCGATGGCGCCGTGGCCGATCTCACCGCGATCTCTGGCCAGAAGCCGATCGTGACCAAGTCGCGCACGTCGATTGCAGCGTTCAAGCTGCGTGAAAACCAGGCGATTGGCGCGAAGGTGACTTTGCGCGGTGACCGCATGTGGGAGTTCCTTGACCGCCTGATTTCGGTGGCGATCCCGCGTATTCGCGACTTCCGTGGATTGCCCGGCAAGTCGTGGGATGGCAACGGCAACTACACGTTCGGTCTGACCGAGCAGTTGGTGTTCCTCGAGATCAACTATGACAAGGTCGATACGACCCGCGGCATGGACATCACGATTGTTACCACCGCGAAGACCGACCTCGACGGCAAGGCGCTGTTGGACGCGTTCGGTTTCCCGTTCCGCAAGGGGGAGGCACCCGCCTCGTCCAAGAAGTCTCGTGGCACCGCCAAGCGTGCCGCCGGCAAGAAGAAGTAACGAGAGGGATTACGTACATGGCAAAGAAGTCACTCGTAAACAAGGCGGCGGCCACGCCGAAGTTCAAGGTGCGCGGCTATACGCGCTGCCAGAAGTGTGGTCGTTCGCGCGCGGTCTACCGCAAGTTCGGGCTGTGCCGCCTGTGCCTGCGCAAGATGGCGCACGCCGGTGAAATTCCCGGTCTGACCAAGGCGAGTTGGTGATCGCCCATGATGACTGATCCAATCGCCGACATGCTCACGCGCATTCGCAATGCGAATGCCGCGATGAAGGATGAGGTAGTAATGCCATCTTCGAAGCAGAAGGTGGCGCTCGCCGAGATCCTCAAGAAAGAGGGCTACATCTCCGACTTCCAGACGCTGGACAACCCCTCGGGTCCGGCCAAGCTGCTGAAGATTGGTCTGAAGTATTCCGATGACCGCAAGCGCACGATCTCTGGGATCAAGCGCGTGTCCACCCCCGGTCTGCGCGTGTATCGCGCCGCGACCGAGGTGCCGCGCGTCCTCGGCGGTTTGGGTGTAGCTGTCCTGTCCACCAGCCAAGGGCTCATGACCGACCGCGAGGCGCGCCAGCGCAACGTCGGTGGCGAAGTCATGTGCTTCGTTTGGTAAAGGAAAGAAGGCACGATGTCTCGCATTGGTAAAGCCCCCGTATCGGTTCCTTCGGGCGTCGATGTATCAATCGCTGGCCGTACGGTCACCGTCAAGGGTCCGAAGGGCACACTCACGCGTGAATTGCCAGAAGGTGTCACCGTGGCTCGTGAAAGCGACACGCTCGTCGTGACTCGCGACAACGAGGAGCGCGACGCGCGCGCCCGCCATGGTCTCGTGCGCACCCTGATGAACAACATGGTCATCGGTGTGACCGACGGGTTCGTCAAGGAACTGGACATCATCGGCGTGGGCTACCGCGCTGAAGCCCAGGGCCCGAACAAGATCAAGTTGGCACTTGGCTTCTCGCATCCCGTGGTGGTCGAGGCGCCAGAAGGTGTGACCTTCGAGGTGCCAGCGCAGACGAAGATCATCGTCAAGGGCGCCGACAAGGAAGTGGTCGGTCAGGTGGCCGCCAACATTCGCGAAATTCGCAAGCCTGAGCCGTATAAGGGCAAGGGCGTTCGGTACGTCGACGAGCGGGTCCTGCGTAAAGCAGGCAAGACCGGCAAGAAGTAATCGGGAGAGCATTCATGACCACCGCAGCAAGCCAGCGCCATTCGGGTCGACTTCGTCGTCACCGCCGCGTGCGCAAGAAGATCACCGGTACCGCCGAGCGTCCCCGTTTGGCCGTATATCGGAGCAACAAGCACATCACCATTCAGGTCATCGACGACCTCAGTGGTCACACCATCGCGTCGGCATCCACCGTCGAGCCAGAACAGCGCAAGCAGGGTTCGGGCTCCACGGTCGAGGCGGCAAAGCGCATCGGCACACTTGTCGGTGAGCGCGCCAAGAAGGCCGGCGTCACGAAAGTGGTCTACGACCGCGGTGGATTCCTCTACCACGGTCGCGTAGCAGCGGCGGCAGATGCCGCCCGAGAGGCAGGGTTGGAGTTCTAATGACTGACACATCACACGCACCATCACGGGACACCGAGCCCGGCCAACTGCGCGAGTCGCGCGTTGTGCACATCAATCGCGTCGCCAAGGTGGTCAAGGGTGGCCGTCGTTTCTCGTTCACCGCGCTCGTCGTGGTGGGCGATGGCGCCGGTCGCGTAGGCCTCGGTTACGGCAAGGCCAAGGAAGTGCCCCTCGCCATTCAGAAGGGCACCGAAGAAGCCAAGCGCAACGTGTTCAGCGTGCCCCTCGCGGGTTCGACGATCACGCACCAGATTCTTGGTGTGAACGGCGCCGGTCGCGTGCTGTTGAAGCCCGCCGCCCCCGGTACCGGTGTTATCGCCGGTGGTGCTGCGCGCATCATTCTGGAAGAGGCGGGCGTGCACGACGTGCTCGCCAAGTCGCTGGGTTCGCCGAACGCGATCAACGTTGCGCGCGCCACGATCAATGGCCTCAAGTCGTTGCAACGTCCTGATGAAGTCGCACGTCGTCGCGGCCTTCCAGCCGACAGCTTCGTGCCGAAGGGGCTGCTGCGCGCCTACAACGAACGCAAGAGCTCGGGAGCGCACTAACCATGACGGCATTCAAGAAACCAGGTCGCACGACTCGCGACCGTAAGCCCGCGGCAAAGAAGGCCGCTGCAGAGGCGCGCGCAACTGCCGCCGCTGAAAAGGCTGCGTCGGGCAACACCTCGACCAAGAAGGTGCCGCGCGTGAAGCCGGCGCTGAGTGGCGCGACCATCACGGTGACGCAAGTGCGTTCGGAGATCGGCAACAAGCCGAAGAACCGTGCCACCCTGCGTGCCCTCGGCTTGCGCCGCATTGGTCATACCAATACGTTGCCCGATCGTCCGGAAATCCGCGGCATGATTGCCCGGGTCCCGCACCTGATCGAAGTGAAGGAAGGGAAGTAGTCATGCGCGTAGACGAACTCAGGCCGGCAGCCGGCTCGACCAAGAAGCCCAAGCGGGTGGGTCGCGGTATTGGCGGCAAGGGCGGTAAGACCGCGGGTCGCGGTACCAAGGGTCAATACGCCCGCAACACCGTGGCACGAGGTTTCGAAGGCGGTCAGATGCCGCTCAAGCAGCGCGTGCCGAAGTTGAAGGGCTTCAACAACCCGTTCCGCGTGGAGTACTACGCGGTCAACTTGGACGCCATCGATTCGCTCAACGTCGCCGTAGTAGACCCGAAGGTCATGGTCGACAAGGGCATCGCGCACAAGGGCACCTTGATCAAGGTGCTCGGTCGCGGCACGATCACCAAGGCTGTTGCGGTCTCGGCGCATGCCGTGTCCAAGTCGGCCGAAGCGGCGATCACCGCCGCCGGTGGCAGCGTGACCATTCTTCCTTTGCCGCACAAGGGCCCTCGCCCCGCGGCCAAGGGCAACCAGTTCACCAACCGCTAGTTCCCGGCAGTTCGGGTTCGAGGAGTCGCATCGATGTTGTCCAGCATCAAGAACGTTTTCAAGGTCGAAGATCTTCGCAACAAGATCGCCTTCACCTTGGCCATGTTGCTGGTGTATCGATTCGGTGTGTCGCTGCGCGTTCCCGGCATCGATGGTCAAGCTGTGGAGCAATTGCGCGAAGCATCGCAGTCGCAGGGTGCACTCGGATTCCTCAACCTGTTTTCCGGTGGTGCATTCGGCAGCTTTTCGATCTTCGCTTTGGGCATCATGCCCTACATCACCGCGAGCATCATCATGCAGGTGTTGGGCGTCGTCATTCCCAAGCTTGAACAGTGGCAGCAGGAAGGCGCGGTGGGACAGCGCAAGATCACCCAGTGGACGCGGTATGTGGCCATCGGTATCGCCACTCTGCAGGCCGCGGGTTTGACCTTCATCTTTGGTCAAGGCAACGGTTCGGCATTCTTCGGTGCAGTGGCCAACGTGCCCGACATCGTGTTGTTGGATCCGTTCATGCCGCGGGCGCTCATCGTGATTCCGTCGCTTGTGGCGGGCACCGCACTCTTGATGTGGATCGGCGAGTTGATCAGCCAGCGCGGCATTGGCAACGGCATGTCGATGCTGATCTTTGCCTCGGTGGTCAGTGACTTGCCGTACAGCTATTACTCGCTGCTGCAGAGCCGCAAGACGGTGGTGTTCATCATCCTTATCGCCGTCACATTGGCGATCCTGGTCGCGGTGGTTCGCGTCGAGCTCGGGCAGCGTCGTATTCCGGTGCAATTCGCCAAGCGCGTCGTGGGTCGTCGCATGTACGGTGGTCAAAACACCTATATTCCGTTGAAGGTCAACCAGTCGGGCATCGTGCCAATCATCTTCGCCAGCTCGGTGTTGCTGTTACCTGTGTTGTTCACCAACATCTTGGGTAGCGCTGAAGGCTGGCGAGGCTCGATCACGACGTTCGTCAACGACTACTTGGTGAACAGCCAGAACTTGCTGTACATCTCGCTGTTCTTCCTGTTGATCATCGCGTTTGCTTACTTCTACAACTCGATCGCCTTCGACCCGATTCGTCAGGCCGATCAGTTGCGTAAGCAGGGCGGATTTATCCCCGGTATTCGGCCCGGACCGCAGACCGAGTCGTTCCTCGCCAAGACGGTGAACCGCATCACGCTGCCCGGCGCGATGTTCGTGGCGTTTATTGCGATCCTGCCCTACATCGTGTTGTGGGTGGGCAACGTGCAGACCTTCCCCTTCGCTGGTACCACGGTGCTGATTGCAGTCGGCGTGGCGCTCGAGTTGATGCGCCAGATCGACAGTCAGCTGATGCAGCGCAACTACGAGGGTTTCTTGAAGTGACGCGTCCCGCTTAGGGTACGTCTTCGGAATCAGGTCAATGCCAAACGGAATCCGCGTCATCATGCTCGGCCGCCAGGGAGCGGGAAAGGGCACGCAGTGTCGGCGACTCGCCGACCACTACGGCGTGCCTCACATTTCCACCGGTGAAATGTTGCGTGCAGCGGTGCGCCAAGACTCGGTCGTTGGTCGAGCGGTGAAGGCCGTGCTCGATGCCGGCAAGTTGGTAGACGACGCGATGATGATCAGTCTCGTGCAGGGGCGTATCGGTCAAGAAGACGCTCGCGTTGCTGGCTATCTGCTGGATGGCTTTCCGCGGACGGTGGCCCAAGCGGAGTCGTTTGACGAGATCACCGCGGCGCGACCCGTGACTGTGGTGGTGGACTTGGTGGTGGAGCGGGACTTGGTGCTTGACCGCCTCTCGGCGCGGCGCACGTGTGAAAACTGCGAAGCCAACTACGTCTCCACGGGCAACGACCCGAATCCTTGGACATGCGATTCGTGCGGGGGAGCAGTGCGCCAGCGGGCCGATGACACGCCCGAAGCGATCAACCGGCGCCTCGACCTCTACGACTCACAGACCGCACCCCTCGTCGACTACTACCGGTCGCGCAACAAGCTCGTTGCCGTGGACGGTTTGGGCACCCCCGACGAGGTGTTCGCCCGCCTCCAGCGAGCGGTCGAAACCGCCCGCAACGCCTGATTTCGCGGGTTTTCAGCCGGCATACCACGCCGATAGCATCACTCTTCGCCTTTCGGACGGGTATCCCGATCGAGTGGCTCACCATATTCGCGTGTCGAGGAGAGTGCCCTGCCGAAAAACAAGGAAGACGCAATCGTGCTGGAAGGCACGATTATCGAATCATTGCCGAACGCAATGTTTCGAGTCGAACTCGACAACGGCCACACCGTCTTGGCTCACATCTCGGGGAAAATGCGCATGAACTACATCCGCATCCTTCCTGGAGACAAGGTCCAAGTCGAATTGACACCGTACGACCTCTCGCGGGGACGTATTACCTACCGACACAAGTAACCGATTTCTATCCACACCACACACGAGGCAGCAGTGAAAGTCAAACCCAGCGTCAAAAAGATCTGCGAAAAGTGCAAGGTCATTCGCCGGCACGGCCGCGTGATGGTGATTTGCGAAAACCCACGTCACAAGCAACGCCAAGGCTGAGAAGGAACACACGATGGCACGTATTTCAGGAGTCGACATCCCGCGCGAGAAGCGTCTGGAGATCTCCCTTACCTATATTTTCGGCATCGGTCGTACGACTGCACAGAAGATGTGCGCCGAACTGGATCTCAACCCGGACACCCGCGTGCGCGACCTGACCGACTCTGAGGTCAACAAGATCCGTATGTACATCGAAAACAACTTGACGGTTGAGGGCGACCTGCGTCGTGACGTCCAGACCGACATCAAGCGCAAGATCGAAATTGGCTCCTATCAGGGCGTGCGTCACCGCAAGGGCCTGCCGGTGCGTGGTCAGCGCACCCACACCAACGCGCGTACCCGCAAGGGACCGAAGAAGACCGTGGCCAACAAGAAGATGGCAGTGAGGAAGTAAGCGATGGCGAAGGCACCAGCACCCCGCAAGCGCAAGCGTGACCGCAAGAACGTCACGTCTGGCGTCGTACACATCAAGAGCTCGTTCAACAACACGATCGTGTCGATCACGGACACCGAGGGCAACGTCATTTCGTGGGCGTCCTCCGGTGGCGTCGGTTTCTCGGGTTCGCGTAAGTCGACCCCGTTCGCCGCGCAGATGGCTGCCGAGAAGGCCGGCCGCGCCGCGATGGACATGGGACTGCGTCGCGCAGAAGTGCACGTGAAGGGCCCGGGTTCGGGTCGCGACACCGCGCTGCGTTCCATTCAGAACCTCGGCATCGAAGTGTCCGGCATTAAAGATGTGACGCCGGTACCGCACAACGGTTGCCTCCAGCCCAAGCGAAAGAGGCCGTAGTCATGGCTCGTTACACCGGCCCGAAGGTACGTATTTCGCGTCGCCTCGGTATCAACGTTTACGAAAACCCAAAGGGCTCCAAGGCCCTTGAGCGTCGTCCTTTCCCTCCCGGTACGCATGGCCGCACGCGCCGTCGCGGAGCGGGCAGCGAATACCTTTTGCAGTTGCAGGAAAAGCAGAAGGCGAAGTACATCTACGGCGTTCTTGAGCGGCAGTTCCGCAAGACCTACGAAGAGGCAAACCGCCTGTCGGGTCCGACCGGTGAAAACCTCTTGCGTCTGCTCGAGTGCCGTCTCGACAACATCGTGTACCGCGCCGGATGGGCAAGCACGCGTCCACAGGCCCGTCAGTTTGTGAGCCACGGCCTGATCAAGGTCGACGGCAAGCGCGTCAACATTCCGTCGTACAGCGTCACGCGCGGCCAGGTCATCACCTTGAGCGACAAGGCCAAGAACATGATCGTGATCCAGCACAACATCGACACCCTCGACAACCGCTTAGTCGGTTGGCTGGAGGCAGGCGATGGTGGCAAGCAGGTCACCGTTCGCGAACTGCCGCAGCGCGAGCACATCGACGTACCCGTCCGTGAGCAGCTCATCGTTGAGCTCTACTCGAAGTAACCCCGAACAGAATTGGCATAAGAGGAGAACGCAATGCTCGTTATTCAGCGCCCCACCGTGGAAGCCATTGGCTCCCCGGAAAACAATCGCCAGAAGTTCTCGATTGGACCACTCGAGCCGGGTCTCGGTCACACGATCGGCAACTCGATTCGTCGCATGTTGCTGTCATCGATCCCCGGTGCAGCGATCACGACCGTCAAGTTTGAGTCGGCGTTGCATGAGTTCGACACGATCGATGGCATCACCGAGGACGTCACGGAGATCATCCTCAACCTGAAGGATGTCGTGGTCGTCAGCGAGTCCGACGAGCCGGTGGTCATTGCCCTGGACGTAAAGGGCCCTGCCACCGTCACCGCGGGCGACATTCCATGCCCAGCAGGTGTCGAGATTCTGAACAAGGACTTGCACATCGCCACTCTGTCGGCCAAGGGCCGTCTCGTGGTCGACCTGACGGTCGAGCGCGGCAAGGGCTACGCCTCGAGCGACCGCGATACCCGCAAGGTCATCGGCGTGATTCCGATCGATGCAATCTTTTCGCCGGTGCGTCGCTGCA
>Ga0164293_10000499_pt1 | contig 31252 bp, 22 predicted proteins | sample GEODES118metaG_FD_111487 | JGI IMG/M metagenome (GOLD analysis project Ga0164293, IMG submission 111487) | Eutrophic lake water microbial communities from Lake Mendota, Wisconsin, USA - GEODES118 metaG | ecosystem: Environmental > Aquatic > Freshwater > Lake | place: USA: Lake Mendota...
AGGCCCGCCAAGACCAGCACACCGCGGCCGAGCTCGCGCAGGCCAAGCTGCAAAACCAAATGCAGCAAGCGCTGAACACCAAAGACGCTGAAATCCAAAGCCTCAAGGCCAAGTTAGACGGCATGGACACCGCCAGGCAACTGGCGCTGACCCAAGCCGTGAGCGCCGTCGAAAGGCAGCGGGACGAGCTTAAGGCCAGCGTTGAGCGCATCACCCTAGAAAAACAGCTCTCAGAAAAAGCTCTCAGAGAGAGGTACGAAACCCAGCTCAGCGACCGCGACGAAGCCATTGAACGCCTGCGCGACATGAAGGCGCGCCTCTCAACCAAGATGATTGGCGAGACCCTGGAGCAGCACTGCGAAAACGAATTCAACCGCGTGCGCGCCATGGCCTTCCCCCGCGCCCACTTTGAAAAAGACAACGACGCCCGCAACGGCAGCAAGGGCGACTACATCTTCAAAGACAGCGACGAGGCTGGCACCGAGATCGTCTCCATCATGTTCGAGATGAAAAACGAGAGCGACACCACCGCCACCAAGAAGAAGAACGAAGATTTTCTGAAAGAGCTGGACAAAGACCGCACCGAAAAAGGCTGCGAATACGCGGTGCTGGTCTCACTGCTCGAGCCCGAGAGCGAGCTCTACAACACCGGCATCGTCGACATGTTCCACCGCTACCCCAAGATGTACGTGGTGCGCCCGCAGTTCTTCTTGCCCATGATCACCCTGCTGCGCAACGCCGCCATGAACTCGCTCAAGTACAAAAACGAGCTGGCCGTGGTCAAGGCGCAGAACATCGACATCACCCACTTCGAGACCCAGCTCAACGACTTCAAAACCGCCTTCGGCCGCAACTGGCGCCTGGCCGCCGAAGGCTTTGAAGAAGCCATCAAACGCATAGACGAAGCCATCAAAGACCTGGAAAAAACCAAAGAGGCCCTGCACAAATCAGCCAACAACCTGCGGCTGGCCAACGACAAGGCGGAAGACCTGACGATCAAGAGGCTGACGAGGAACAACCCGACGATGGCGCAGAGGTTTGCGGAGTTGGGGGGCAAGAACTGAGGAATTAACCGTATCGCCGATGGCCACAGATTTGCCATCGCTGACTACGGAGACTGCCGCATCAGCGATGAGTGGCAAGTCCTTCACGCTGCGTCTGCGCTTTTGCGTGACGCCGGCTCCTGTTTTGGTATCACCTGGTGCAAGTTTTGTATCTAGAAGTATGCTGCACCGCCACCATAGAACTGGCCTTTCCATGCCGGGCTCAGCCTAGCTGCGCATTTCTTCTCCAAGGGCGAGCCTAAATTCTTTTTAAAAATCATAGTGTTATGCCAACCATGGCGGTTCGGCATACTCGCAGCTCTAGAATCCGCCGTGAAGGCGTCCGCACAGCTTCGATGGGCCCCGGCTTTGGTCTACTGGTGATGTTCTCCAGTAGAATCCACCGCATGGGGAAAAACAGATCATCCGAAGGCGCAACGGCCCACTTTTCAGGGCATGAGACGTTTCCTCTGCGCCAAATGTGGCTCAAAAAAGTCTACGACCGCGCCGATTCTTTCGACTACATCCAAAAAGCTGCCTTCACCAACGAAGACGCCATCGCCGAGTTCGGCGTCGGCAAGAATATGGTCGCATCGATCCGCCATTGGGCGCTCGCATGCAACGTCATCACCGAAGAGGGGGCCCCCGCAGGCTCTTACGTGATCACCGACCACGCCAAGGCCGTTTGGGCTGACCAAGGGCTCGATCCCTATGCGGAGAACCCCACCACGGCTTGGTATGCGCATTGGTGGCTTGCAGGGCGCGGTAACCGCGCCACAACATGGCGATGGCTGTTTAATTTCGTGACCTCGCCTACCTTCTCGCGCGAGGATCTTGAAGCGCCCTTAGCCGAATACGCCCGATCTCTCGATCCCAACCGAAAACTCTCAATTTCGACGATTTCGCGCGACATCGAAACTTGCATTCGAGGCTACGCCCCCCGCTCGGCGGGAGGCTCGCCCGAGGACTACGCAGAGCCGATGCTTGGGGAATTAGGCCTGATCTATGAAGAGCGAAAGGGACATTTTTCCTTTCGCAGAGGCCCCAAGCCCACCTTGCATGACGGCATGTTCGCTTATGCATTGATTGATTTTTGGAAAACCACAGCACCAAAATTGAGCTCATTGGCCTTCGAAGCGATCGCCTACGGCGAAGGCTCTCCGGGACGCGTATTCAAGTTGGACGAAGACTCGGTTGCAGAGCGACTGCTGCGTCTCGAAGAACTCACCCGCAAAGAGCTTTCATGGACAGACACCGCCGGTCTGCGCCAAGTCCACAGAAAAGGCGAGCTCACGCAGAAGCTCAGCGACCGCATGATTGAAAAAGCATATGCCTAACCAAGCAGACATCAAACTGTCGGACATGGTTCGGATATCGCGCCACTATCAACGCTCCATAAAGATCGATATCGACTTGGGGCGGCATGACGCCCTCGATGGCTACATATGCCATGGGACAGCTCAGGCAGTCTTGCAGAGCATGTCCAAGCAGCTCTTGGAGAGCAACCAACGAGCATTCACATGGACCGGGCCCTTCGGAGGCGGCAAGTCGTCGCTCGCCGTAGCTTTCGCGAGCGCTCTAAGCACTGACAAGAGTTTGAGGAAAAAAGCTCGGGAGGTTCTACAGCTCCAAGGCATGCCCACATTCGACAGCGCCCTACCCTACAAAAATGGCTGGCTGACTATCCCCATCGTCGGTAAGCGCGGCAGCGTAATTGGCGAATTGTCGAAGGGCCTACGCAGAGCATTGGGCCTCAACCATGATGGCAGAAAAGTCTCGGGAGCCTCGCTGATCACTGAGATCTGCGAGTGCGCTGACAGCCGCAAGTACGACGGCGTCGTAATCATCATCGACGAGATGGGCAAGTTCCTGGAAGCCTCCGCCTTGGGCTCGGGGGACGATGTCTACTTCTTCCAAGAGTTGGCAGAGGCCGCTGCCCGGACCACAGGACGCGTCGTCGTCATTGGCATCCTCCATCAGTCGTTTGGCCAATACGCAGCACGCCTTGGCATCGACACGCGTGATGACTGGGCCAAGATCCAAGGCCGCTTCTCGGACATCCCGCTGGTCGCCGCGAGCGACGAAGTGGTCGAGCTTATCGGTCGGGCGATCGAATCTGAGGACACCCCTCCATGGATGGCTCCGGCGTGCGTCGCCATCGCGAACTCGATCAAGGCTCGACGGCCTGCTGTGGGGGATGGGTTCGCGAAGGCTTTGGAAGCTTGCTGGCCGCTACACCCGGCTATGGCTGCATTGCTCGGCCCGATCTCCAAACGGCAATTTGGTCAAAACGAGCGCAGCACGTTTGGATTCTTGGCATCGGTCGAGCCGCACGGCTTTCGCGCCTACTTGGAAACGACAAGCAAGTTCGACTCGCCTTGGTACCGCCCCAACGACTATTGGGAATACCTCAGGGCGAACTTGGAGCCTGCCATCTTGGCGTCCAACGATGGGCATCGCTGGGCTCAGGCGGTGGAGGCCGTCGAGCGCACCGAAGCCAAATCGAACGATCCGCTTCATGTCGCATTGATCAAAAACATCGCCGTCATCGACTTGTTCCGAAACGGGTCGGGACTTGCTGCCGAGACTGCGGTGATCGAAGAGCTGGTACATCCTGATTTCCGCGCGAAAGTCGCGGACGCCCTCGAGCAACTCTCGAAGTGGCGGGTCGTTCTCTTCAAGAAGCACATCGGTGCATGGTCGGTCTTCGAAGGTTCAGACTTCGACATCGACAGCGCAACGAACCAAGCTCGCGCCATCATGCCTGGCGTGGACTTCGACCTCCTCGAGAGCCTGACCAATCTCTACCCGGTGATAGCCAAGCGGCACTATCACCACACCGGCACCATGCGCTGGATGAACATGGCTCTGTGCCGCTTGGACGACGCTCCGAAGATCGCAGCCAAATTCAAACCTAAGGGCGGCGAATTCGGCCTCTTCCTGCTGGCCTTGCCTGGTCCGGGCTCCAATAACAACGTCTCGCTTCGAAAGTGCCGCGAATACTCCTCTGTCGAGCCTTGGCCCATCGTGGTGGGCCTTCCACAAAACCATGCCCGCATCGAAGAGCTCGGCGCAGAACTATTGGCTCTGCAAAGCGTTCAGTCGCGGCACGAGCTCAATGGCGATCCGGTGGCTCGACGTGAAGTTCAGGCACGCCTTACTGCCGTCCGCGCGAACTTGGAGGATCAGCTTCGAGAAGCCGTAGCCAACGCCAAATGGGTTGCCGGAGCTCAAGAATTTGAGCGAGGCGCAGGGCTCTCGCCATTGGCCTCGGACTTTGCCGACGCGGTCTTCAATTGCGCGCCCGAGCTGTGGAGCGAGCTTGTAAACCGTGAGAATCCATCGAGCAACAGCGTGAAAGCGCGCCGGGATTTGCTCTACCGCATGCTCGCCAACGAGGAATCCGAGAATTTGGCCATCGAAGGCTATCCAGCAGAGCGAGGTCTCTACGCGACCTTGTTGGGAGGCGGCAGCGGTCCCGGACTTCACCGTAAAAACACCCATGGCGTATGGCGCTTCATGGAGCCCGATGCCGAGCACGCGCCGACCTTCGTCAATCTGTGGAAAGCAACCCGCGCCATGTTTGTCGACGCGAACACTCGCGTCAATGTAAAGAATATCCATGACACGTGGGCCGCGCCTCCCTTCGGAGTTCGCAAAGGGGTGATGCCAGTAATCTTCACGGCATTCTTGATGGCGCACAAAGCCAACTTGGCCCTCTACAAGAACAACATCTTCATTCCGCGCGTCGACGAGGCGGATCTCGACGAGTATCTACAAGACCCATCGCACTACTCCATGCGCTGGATCGTCATCGACGAACAAAAGAGCACCATCCTGGCTGGCATCGCCAAGATACTCTCGGAGGTAGGAGCGACGGCGAGCGCCCGAGACCCGCTCGAAGCCGCTCGAGGGCTTGTCGCTTTGGTTTTCGGATTGCCCGCATGGAGCCAACGCACTCAAACGATCAGCGACGAAGCTCGGGCCGTGCGGGATACGTTGCTCAAGGCAAGCGACCCTCACAAGGTGCTCTTCATCGACTTGGCTGCGGTCCTTGAAAACAAAAGCGGCCAGACTTACGTCGAAGCGCTTCGCGGACCCATCATTGAAATCGCCGGAGCCTACGACGCTTTGCTCAATCGCATTCAGTCGACCTTGCTTGAGGCCTTGGACGCTCCACAAGGTCGCTGGGATCGGTTGCAAACCCGAGCTCAAGCGGTAGCGGGGGTAACAGGAGACCTGCGGCAAGACGCGTTCGCCACGCGCCTGACCAAGCATGATGGCAGCAAAGAAAGCATCGAGGGCATCCTGAGCTTGGCCGCCAACAAACCCCCACGCGACTGGAACGACCGCGACATCGACCATGCCTTACTTGAAATCGCGCAGGCTGCTTTGAGATTCCGACAGACCGAGGCTTTTGTGTCTGTGAAGGGTCGAAAACCCACCAGCGAGGCGTTTGCCGTGGTGATTGGAACCGGGGCGCAAACGCGAACGGTAGCCAGGTCTTTTTCCATCTCGGACAGCCATCGCCAAGAGGTCGAGTTGATGGCGGATCGCTTAGCCGAGACACTCAAAGGCGAGGGATACAGCACCGATGTGCTGCTGGCGGCGCTGGCCAAGGCCGGTATGCGCCTCACCGTCGAAGAAGAAGCACGCAAGGAGAAGTCACATGGCTGAACGGCATGTATTGGGCATTTCCGGTGGCAAGGACAGCGCGGCACTTGCCGTCTATGTTCGACAGCATTACCCCGACCTCGATGTCGATTACTTCTTCACCGACACCGGCAAAGAGCTTCCCGAGGTCTATGAGTTCTTGGGACGGCTTGAGGGATTTCTGGGCAAGCCGATCGCCCGACTGAATCCGCGGCGCGACTTTGATTTTTGGCTTCGTGAATACAACCACTTTCTGCCCTCGGCCCAGACTCGATGGTGCACTCGCCAATTGAAGCTCGCCCCCTTCGAGGCCTGGATTCGCCCCATGCTATCCGCTGGCGACAAGGTCACCTCCTACGTAGCGATCCGATCCGACGAGGAATATCGCGAGGGTTATACCTCCAAGCATGAGAACTTGACGGTCAAATTACCCTTCCGCGAGGGCGGAATCGACAAGCGCGGTGTGTTCGACATCCTCGACTCCTCAGGAGTCGGCATCCCGAAATACTACGACTGGCGCTCGCGCAGCGGCTGTACTTTCTGCTTCTTCCAGCAGAAGATCGAGTGGGTTCGATTGAAAGAGCGCCACCCCGAAGCCTTTGAGGAAGCGAAGCAATACGAGAAGAACGCGTTAGAGCATGGCTCGCCCTTTACTTGGACCCAAGGAGAACCGCTAGGCGAACTTGAAAAGCCCGCCCGCGTAATCCAGATCGTCGCCGACTACGAACGCCGAAAACAGCGCGAGCTAGCCAACAAGCCTGTGAACCCACTGCGTCCAATCGAAAACATTGAAGACCTTGATGACCTCTTCGGCGAGGATGAAGGCGGAGGCGCCTGCGTGGTTTGCCACAAATAAGGCGTCTGAACCCTAAGCTCAAATGCAACCAAGCGGACCGCGTTAGCTCTTCGTGAAGACCTCTACGACATATAACTCGCTATTCAGGGATTGAGCCAGGAGTTGTGCAGTACATCCCAGACCCTGCAGAGCATCGCCGTGGATCTTGCATCGATCTCCGCCTTATCCCAGGTCGTACGCGCTGCGAGCCCAGCCAGATGCCCCAAAGCTGGAGAGGCTGCGTCTACTATGAAATCTTTCACGGCCTTGGGAACAGGCTTGCCAGTACTTGCATAGTTGGCAGGCACGGCCCCTCTCACCGGGCTAGCCAACCAAGCATAAACCTCGCGCTTTTCCTCCCAAGGCGTGTCCTGGAGTGATCTATTGACCTTGTCAGGCAGGAACGTTAGGTTGCCTATGCAATGCAAGTTCTCCGGCGCGCCAGCCAAGCCCGAGGCAAAGATATGCTCGACATCGTCCACAGATGTCCAGGGATCGTCAGGCACGAGGTTGGACTTAATCGTGGCTCCCATGTTGATAAAAATGAACAGACGGCACAGCGTCTTGAGCTCCTCGTAGGTCAGGTTCGTGTCGTGAAGCCACTTCTTATCAATTGTCTGCCCTGGAGCTAGGGCACCAATTTTTTCGGAGAGTTTGCCCTTGAAATACGCCGCTAGATCGACAGGCGATTTCAGTGCCTTGCGGCCCGCGATAGACACATCATCCGCCGAGTTAGGATCCAAAAGAGCCCGATAGGTCTTCGGAAGCGCGTTTGTTGGGTAAGCAGCCCGCCAAAGACTGTAAAAAGCCACAACGATCTTGAGCACCCTGCCCACGTCCACTCGTCGGGTCAGGTAGTAGCGCAGTATCAGCGGAACTGCAATGTCGTGGGACACTGCCTTCAAAAACCTCACGCAGTTCTTGGCCTCATCATTGAACCATGCGTCGGGTGCGGTCTGTTCGAGCCAGACTGTGCGAAAAAAGTCAGCCGCTTCCTCGAAATGAGCGATGAAAGTAGCGGTGACCTGGCCATCGAGATAGTGCTTAAGCGGCACAAAATGGATGCGCGGGCGCACCCCTGAGTTAACCTGAGCCATCGAAAAGATCAACGTATTAGAGCGAGAGATAACCTCATCACGTTTGCTCGCCTCATAAGCCAAAAGCAACTCGGTCTTGGGAAACTGCGCAGTGAGCTGCCGAACGGCCTTGGAGCGATAAACCTCGAAAGCCGTTAAGGGCTCGCTGGTCGAGTTCAGGGGCTCGAACATAGTAAACGCCGTGTCCTGGTCGTCTGCGACGACCTGGACGACGGTGCACTTCGACAGGAAGTGATCGCTGAAGGAAGCGAAGTTGCTGAGATTGAGTTCTTCATTGATCCACTTGCCGATGGCATTGCATGTCTCAACCAGTCTTTTGCCGACACCCACGGGCCATGCTGCATGGCCAGCAAATGAATTTAGCATCATGGCCAAATCGGATGAGAAACCTATGTCGTAGTTGTCGCCGTCACGAATTAGCACGGGGACTGTCTTTCCTGCACGGGTCCGGGAAGTCGCGAAAAGCATATCGAACTCAAGCGGCGGCGAATAGGTAAGGCCAACGCCGACCAGGGCCTTGTGCCGCTCGTTGAGAGCATGACCAATGATCGCGAAGACGGTCAATCGCTGCTGCCCGTCGACGACCTCCCACATCGTCGACGGAGCGACAGTAGCGGGGGTGTTGTTGCCGAACGGGTTCGCGCCAGGAATGTTGCAGAACAGCAATGTCCCGAGCGATGTGATCTTCGCGTTATCGTTCGCGTCTTGAAGAACGGCGTTCAACAGCTCCTCAGCTTTTCGAGCATCCCAGGCAAAGGGGCGCTGATAAATCGGAATGACATAGGCCTTATTAACCGTTTCGTAGAGCTTCAGCAGTGGTAATGCATGGGCGTCCAAGTCTTCTCTCCCGTAGGTTTTTAGTTGGAATTGGCGTTGTCGACGCAGATGGCGGCCACAGCCGCCTCTATGTCCTGATCAGACAAGAAAGGCGCTTGGGCGAAGACTAGGCCTTGCTCGCCATTGAGCTTAGCCGCCAGGTGCCCCTTGCCAAGCAACAGCTCCGCACCTGGCCGATCCAGAGCGATCTTTGACGTCGCCTCGCTGGCAACCTTCAGTATCAACCGATTGCCGAGGTTCTCGCGAAGCTGCATAGGCATAACATCCTTATCAGGACGCTGGGCCGCAAAGATCAAATGAATACCCGCTGCTCGCGCTTTGACACCCAGCCTCTGCACCGCAGCGCTCACTGCCCCCTTGTAGCCGTCGTCGAGCATCCAGTCCGCGAACTCGTCGTGGACCAGGAACAACATCGGCAAGCGCTCCTCAGGGAGGCTCTTAGCATTGAAGGTCGTCAGATCACGAGCACGGGCGGCTGCAAAGAGTGTGTAGCGCCGCTCCATCTCCTCGACCAGCCCGCTGAGGACCTCAGTGGAGCGCTCACGCGTGACGATGATTTTCTCCCTCATGTGAGGAAGGTCCTCCAGGGCCGAGTAGTCCACTCCCATCTTGGGATCGATCAGGATGATCTGAGCGAGATCCTTCGGATTGGTCGCGGCGATATCGAGCAAGATCGCTTGAAGCAAAACGGATTTGCCGCTGCCCGTCGCGCCGGCCACCAACGAATGCGGTTCATGGGAGGCCAGGCCACCAAATTCGCTGCCGAGATTGAGATACAGCAGCGTGCCGTTAATCTCTTGCAGGCCAAGCACGAAGGAAGTGTTGATGCCTGCCGCGTTGCGGTTAAGGCCTCGGCGGGACCACAGATCCCATAACGACACCGACTGGCGTTTGGCGCTTGCGATTGTCACTACGATCTCGCCTGGCTTGGGCTGCACCGTCACCAGATTGATCGCATGCGTGGTCAAGAGCTGTGTACGCTTGGCTTCGATGTCCTCAACTCGCAAACGGTCTGAGCCGGCTAGCCTCACAAGGCACCCATTTGGGGTCAGACGGGTGCCAAGGATGGCTGCTTGCTGGCCATAGCCATTGAGCGCCGTTTTGAGCTTCTTGGTGGTCTCGTCTGCCCACGCTTCGCGCTCATCGACCGCGCTGACCTGGCCACCGACTTTTAAGGCGACCAAAGCGGCAAGGTTGTGACCCATCGACGTTGGATCCAGTGGGAAGGCCGGCTCAACGGATATTTGAACAGGCGCTATCGCTTCCGCGCCTGATGACACAACTTCGGAGGTCGAAGCCGGCGCAGATGCAGGGGCAGACACATCCTCCGCGGGCTCGGCGGACACAGCGCTGCTATGCACTGCCGGCACGTCATCAATGCCCTGCTCCGCCCCTGACGCCAGCATGTCCATCATCGAGGTCCATGCCACGCGAGCCGCAGGCGGACGCGGGGATGAGCTTGCCCAGGGTTCCTCTGGGCCAAGCTTGACTCGAATGGGCGATGGATCACTCTTCGACGCATACGCTTCGACGAGGCTACGCAATTCAGAGCGTTCAAACACTTCCTGCCAAGCTTGAATACCGTCGGTGTGATCCACGAGGATCTGCTCGGAGGCAGCAGGATGGCTCACCGATGCGTCCGCGTTGTGGACGAAGACGTGCGAGTAGCCGCGAAGGGATATTTGAGCCTCGCCATCGCGCAGTGCCGCCCGAGCGCGCTCCAACAGGCCTGCGCAGCCGGGAGGAATTTCAGCGTCGATAAGCATGTCCGCCAGGCGCGCGAGCCAGACATCCCGATCCAAGCGTCCGGGATCTCCGAATAGTGCCTCGCGGAACGTGGAAAGCGTCGCCATGAGCTGGGCTTTGGACGATCTCTTCGCTTCGGCCTCAGCTGAGCTAGTCACGTATTTGGACTCGATCACAGCCACATGCAAATGCGGCACGCCGTCGCGCTCTTCAACGCAAAGGCCCAGGATGTCTGCGATCCGGCTTTCGCGCTGCGCAAGCCAGTCGGCATAGTCGTCGAGCAGAAAGTAGACGTTAAAAGACTGGCGAACGCCCGATCCAGAAATCCTCTTGAATTCGTGATCCAAAAGATAACGGCTCAGAACCAACCCCAGCATCTCGCCAGCGGAGACGCCACGCTTTGCTGCGCGAAGGACGATATCGCCTGAAACGGAGAGCGAATCCTTCTTCATGCGGTCGCTGACTTCGACAAGCTGCTCAGGAGTCAGCGAGAGGCCCAGTTCCGAAAGACGGCGACGAGCCAGCACACCCAGGAGCCGCAACTCGGAGGTCGAGCTGACGATCATGTTTCGGCCGTTGGTGGAGGCGCGCCGATAGCGCACGACCGTGATGCCGTTGGCTTGCAATTGGCGCTTATCGAGAAGTTCGTCGTAGGTTGCAACCCACTCCGCAAGGGAGTGGGCGTCGTCAAGCGTCTCCCTCAAGGTGTCGCTTTGCAACGAAATCCGACGGGCCGGGAGGAAGTTTTGACCCTCGACCAAGTCGCTCTGACGCACTACAGAGCCCACCGCGCCCACATAGGCCCAACCCGAGGCGGTTTGCCGCGGGCAAGTCAGGAACGTCGTTGACTTCAGCTCGTTCTCGCCGGAGACGCTTCGATACGACCAACGCGATGGCGCGTGCTCGAGGCTTGGCCTATCGTTCGTCCAATCCACTGGAATCCACTCGGCTCCCGCCGTGCGAGAAACCACGTCGTGCAGGAATGCGATGTCGTAAGGACGGAAAGAGCTGTTAGCCTTCGTGGGCATCGCCGAAGTCGGCACCACCGAGATGCGCAGCTTGGAGATGAAGTTCTCCGACGTTTCGCTGACCACGGGCAAATCGGGATCATCGCCAGCCTTGGTGACCAACTCCGCATAGACGCGGCGAAGCTTGGCGGGATCGCGATGGCGCACCGATACGCCGCACTGGAAATCGGAATCAGCCTGGACGGTGGACAGGTCGCGGATAACGGCCAGAGGCAACTCGGCAGCATCCGCGTTGTAGAGCAACACGCTCAGATTGTTCGCCTCGTGAGGTTGCAATCCAACGTATCGCCCCAAAAGCTCTTGCACCTGCTTTGCGGCAGAGGATGGATCGACATCAGTCAGGGTGTCCTCGTCACCGCGAATAGGCCGCTCCATCAGGCTATACCCGTTGACGGTGCTGCTCTCGGACACCAGCAGCGGAGCTCCGTTGCGGGTGATCATCGCGATCTCAGGGTAGTAGGGATGGGCCAGCTCTTCGGCAAACTCGCGGAAGAAGATTCCGCGATCGCCAAACATCACGTTTTCACCGCTGAGGATGTGGGTGACCAAGCCTGCGACACGGCGGGTTTTGACTGCCAGGGCCTTCATCCGCTCCGGATGCCAGGGCGGGATGATCAGGCAAGGTTGTTCGCCAGACACGCGCACGGTGCCGATGGTGAGCACCTCGGCGACTAGTCGGGATCGGCAAACATCACCGCGGGCGTGGATCGCTAGGGCTCGGAGCAACGCCCCGAAACACTCGGCCTGGCGCATGACGGCCTCCCCGTGCAGGCCCACACTGATGAAGTCGTCAATCGCCTTGATGTAGTCCTCTTCGAACGTCTTCCAAGCGCCGCGCAAGATGTCGCGCTGCTCCGTGGATAGGCGTCCCTCATCGGCGAGATCGTCTATTCGTCGCTTGATCTCAGCGCGAAGGCTTCGCAGCTTGGCGGGGGGCGGGACGAGCGAGCCGGCGTCTCGCGAGAATGTGGCTTCGAGCGTAGCGGTATCCAACAGCGAGACGCTTTGCACCCCACCCTTCTTGCTCACCAACCGGCGAGGAACCTCCGTGCAGCCGACCGAACCTTTTTCTTTGAGCCGGAGCATGTCGTCCACAAGCGACAGTCCAATCGACTGCGGCTTGTAGTTCCAGAGCAGTTGATTCTTGCCAATGACATCTTCTTTGTCGCCCGATTTCTCAACTAAAGCGACCTCGAATTTGATCTGGACCGCTTGTTTGGCAATAGAAGCCACAGGCTTCGGCTTGTCTTTGCGGTTGGTCCGCTCCCATTCGAAGAACTCAGGGTAACGAAACAGAGGATCGGGCAAGTTGGCCACGCCCATCTTCTCGACGCGCCACTGGACCTTCGAGCCCAAGAGCTCTTTGAGCCCTCGATACATGGCCGAGAAGTAGGAGCCCACGTCGTGATTGAAGCGCTCGCGCCACTCCTTACGCCCCTTGTTGACGGTCAAGCGAAGGAATCGCTCATTGGTCGATGGCGCGACTGAAGCCACAAGCTGATGCGAGACGTTCAGGATGCCCTCGAAGAAATCAGTGCAATCGATCGGCTTGCCGAAGATAACCTTTTCCCAGCGGGCATGGAGCTTAGGGTCTTGTTCGATGTAGCGGCGATGGAGCTCGAAAAACTCCTCATCATCTTCGTTCCAGTCCGACCTACGCTCCCGGGTTTTGAGGTCTTCGAGGTGCTTGCGCCATCCTTCGACCAACACTTCGGTGTCAGCACAGTCGTGCTCGAAGAAATAGATCGTAGATTCGGCCAGTCCCTGCTGACGCTCGCGCGGCTTTTCGAAAATGAAGTGAACGCCGTGCTCTTCCCATTCAAGCTGGGCGACATCCCAGGTGATGGAATCATCCCCTAGGGGTGCGTTGATGAAGGCCTCCAAGGTCGGCTGCGCAGCCGGGTCGATGGACGCGCTGTTCTCAATCAGGCGCTGCCGCATCTCCTCGGGGTCGATGGGCTGGCCATTGGGGCGCTGCTTGGCCAACAACGGCGCTCGTTGCGCGAGGAGCTTCTCGAATGCCTTGCGCCAAGGGCTAACCGCTTGGCCGTAAGTCTTGGCGCTGGCAAAGAAAGACGAATCGCGCGGCAAACCCACGTAGGGGAGGGACCACCCGATCGCGTTCCGGATGGGCAAGCCCCTCGCGGGATGAGATGCCTCGCTGATCTTGGAGCAGAACTCGCCAAGCTGGATGAGCGACAGGTCGGTGACGGCAATCAGGCCACGTAGCGCCGCTTTAAATACCGACCGATCATCGAAGGTCGGCGCGATAGAAGCCACATGGCAGGTCGCCTCGACCCACGCCTCCTCGTTGGAGCGCAGCTCCTTGGCACCTAGGGCGGTGACGTGCCCCAAGGTGTCGGCAAGGTTGTGCTCGTTGCCATTGGCGGTGAGCAGAGCTTCCTTGGTGGTACCGGCGTTTCGCACCGCCCCGGCATTCATCGTGGTCAAGGCCTCCTCGGGCAAGCCTTCGCCTTCGACGAGGGACTCCGGGATCTGCAAATCCACTTGGGCCGAGAGAGTGAGGTTGTTCAGGACCTCGCGGACGATGGCCGCGATCTGGGTCGAGGAGAGCTTGTCCAACCGAAAGAGTGCTGCGGAATCAGGAAGCGTGCCATCGGCTTGCTTGGCGTCGGCAAGGCGTTGGGAAAGGATGGAGGCGGCCACGCGCCCGATGATTCGATCGGCTTGCGTCATGCGGCACCTTCGTCGACAAATGGGTTTTCAACGAAGGAGCAGGAGTCAGACAAGCGCCTGACCAGGCCAAGCCCGACCAGCCGCGCTTCCAAATTGCCCCGGTTTTCGCTGAGCGCTTCTTGATCGACCAGCTTTTCCGTCACCAGACGGATGCCTTCGGCGTCGCCGATCACCAAGCCATATCGCCTTCTAGCTTCGCTAAGAAACTCGTCGAACTGCATGCGTTCGTCGACCATAGCCACGACCAAGGTCTTGAGCAACCGATCATTGGGGGCGTAGCGAGTTCGGCGCGAAAGCCTGCGCGAACTGAGCCCAATCGCGCGCGACCAGGCCGCATGAATCTTTCCGAAGTGCTGCTCATGGCGCGATTCCGCCTTGTCCACCAGCGTTCGGATGAGCTGCTCCCCATTGGAGTTGACCGAGTCGCCATCGTCACCGCCATCGGCTGGCGGCCACTGGAACCACGAGCGCAGCAGCGCTGCGCACTCCCCGTTCGGATCTTGCGACTGAACGGCAGCGAACCATTCATCGCTCAGGCGAATGCTCTCCACCGAGGAGCGGACAGCCCGTAGCGACAACGCCTGGTTGTATTGATACGAATCGCCCGATAGCGCTCTCACCTTGGTGCGCTCGCGCGAGACGATTTCGCAGATGATCTCGACGGGCTCGGCGTCCCCAACCTGGGCTTTGCCGCATTCGAGGAAATATAGGAACAAGTTCAACCCCGCGCTGGTGATCAGATGCTCCAAGGCGTCATAAACCGGCATGTCGCGGGAGAGGATGGCGAGCCAGTCGTCGCATAGCCGATCGAAGCGCGGGTGGCTCGCATGCGGCAGGTAGCCAACATCGCGATAGTCGCCAGCGTGTTGGGGTTTACCCTGCAAAGCCTTCACCAAACGGTTCATAGGAGCAGAGGCGTCGAAAAGGCGCTTGACCAACTGATCGCCGAGCTCCGGTCCGCGCTTGGCTCGGCAGAGCATCAGATAGAGAAGCTCCCCGCTTCGCGCGAAGAAGCGCCGGTCGTTGGACGCGCCTCCGTCAGCATCGATGCGGAGGTCTTCATACATCGCATCAGGACCAAAGGGGAACACGAATTTCGAGCTCCACCGCTTGTTGCTCTTGGCCTCAAACGAAGACGAGCGCAGCAACTCAATGGCTTTCGCGAAGTCATCGAAGCTATTGAACACGGTCCGTAGGTAGGACATGTCGCCATCGCCGAGCTGGTCGGCATCGACGGCGAAGCGCTCGCCCCACATGGCCCACTTGTCCTCGTCGGAAATGGACCGTTCGCGCACGGCTTCAACATAGGGATTATTAAAGAGCAGGCCGCGCAGCCGGATTTGGCGCTGCGGACGGTAGCGAACCTTTTGCCCCGCCACTTCCCGAAGCGGCTTGTCGGCATTGGAGCCAAGGACGCCTAGAAACTCCAACACGGCCAGATGCGGCAGTTGCTCGTCGTAGAGACGATGACCCCAGATGTGCTCGTCGACCGCGAAATCGACGCCTTCGATGAGTTGCCTCATGCGCCGACCCTCACAGTGACAGGCCGGGAGAATCCATGGCCGTTTTGCTCCATTTCGATGAAGTTGAGCGTCAAAGCTCCATCGTCCACGCCGGGCTCTTCGTCTTCGGCCAGCCTGTCGGCCCTCAGCAGCTCCGCCTTGCGAAGAAGCTTGGCCTTGAAGGCCAGCATGTCTTCTAGGCATTCGTTGGAGAAGCTGCCAGGCAACGCGCCTTCGGCAACCCGGCACAAAAACTCAAAGCGAACAGGCGATAGCGTGAAGCTCGCCGAGTGGTTCGCACCTGCGGCGAGAGCCACATCGAGAGTCGCCCTCTCCGTCAGCGGATCCAGTTTTATGCGCATGCCCACGCCGCCAGATCGACGAGCCGCTGCTTCGGTATCGCACAGCACGCTGATGCGGGACTGAGTAAATCCTCCGGAACTTGCGACGAACATTTTGTCGTTGTTCTCGATCAAAAGGCCGGTCATCACTCGATTTAGTCCGCGAACCAACCTCGCGCGGGTGCTTTCGCTGACACCCTTGCCCTCTGCCAACAAGTCGACCATTTCAAGGTAATCACCCGCAAACCGGAAGGCAGTCATCAGCCAATGGTCGTATTCCGTCTCGGAATCGGGGACGGTGAAGAACAATCGCTGCCGCTGAGCTTGAAGCCGGTCGAGAAACTCTTGCGCTCCGTTGTCGATGCGAGCCGCCTCATCCCCTTCCAGGTAGCGTTGCAAAGATGCCAAATAGGCTTGAGTGGCGCCATAAACCACGTCGCTACCCAGCAAGCGATTGAAGGCATTCATCAGCTTGGGATCGTTGGCTCCATAGACCATAAGACCATCGGCGGCATTTGTGGTTTCCGTACCAACACCAAAGGAAGCTAGAGCGCGGAATACAGGCCGGCTCATCGCCCGTCGAAGAGGCAAATTAGAGCCAAATACGTTGCCGTAGAGGCTCGCCTCCTCAATGGCGCCCTTCTCTTGAATTTTGGCCACATCAGAGCAGGCCATCAGCCCCTCTTTGGCAAGCTTCGCGTCGGCGTACCCCAAGATCATGTTGGAGGCCAACGCGAGCAAATCGCGCACGGGCAGGTGCCAGCCGTTTAGGCGAGAGACCTCGACGACGTCTCCGAGGCGCCTGGCGAACAGACCGTTGTCGAGCTCTCCGAGCACCCGCGATCGGTTCTCATAGATGGGGCAAATTCGACCGTCAGCTCGCAAAGTGCATTGCTTGCAGTTATCCCACTCTTGATGCCCTGCGACCGCTTTGAGCACTTCGCTTAGCGACTGCCGCCGAGTCGTCCGGCTGAGATCGAAGATAGCAAGGCCTGCTGGGGACGCCCCGTGCTGCAGGAATGCGTCCTGGATGGGCTTTCTAAGCGGGTGCGTTCTGCCCTGTCGTCTGCCGAGATCGCGCAGCCGCTCGAGTATCTGGCCGTGATTGGCTGCGATCACAACAAACGATTGAGTATCGTTGCCATTCATGGATCGCTCCATCACCTTGAGGGCCGCATCGCTTTCCTCATCGTTGAGTTCGCTCAGGTCCTTCACGAAGGTCGCCTGCCGTCCATCCGCAAGCTTCAAATACTTCACTGTCGTCTTGGCGGCCCAGTCTTTCTCGGCCCCCCCCAGATGGTTCCAGATGCCGCGGCAGTGATAAGTCTTGCCATCTCCAGCGGTGCCAGCGATCAAGATAGATCCAGGGACGCCTGAATCGACGCGCTCCTTGATCTTCTCAAGCTGGGGGCTCGAAAGTGTGATCGGCTTGACCCTTGCTTTGACCAAGTTGTCGGTGACAAACTCATCGAAGAGGGTCAAGTTGTTTGGCGTTGGCCCATAGGAGCGCAAAAAGCGCACCCACGCGCTGGATGGAGGCGTGGCGGATTGCGGGGCCGCCGCGACTGGTGAGTTCATAAAGCGATTCCGACTTGTTGTTTTGTTACAGAAGATTGACGGTCTGCAACCTTCCCCCTGCCCGTGCAGAACATAGAACCCCATCGAACTGACCACCAAAGGGCACTTGAAAGTCAGGTAACACGCCGTGGACTACCTTGCCTCTAAGTTCTGAGTGCAATTCCTGTGCAATCTGTACAAAGGCAGGGGTCACATCCATGCCATAGGGTTCAAATCCCTGCCGCCTCAACTCCGCCATATCCCGACCAGAACCGCATCCGAGATCCAAGACGCGGCCGCCAGCTTCGAAGGACGAAGCGAACCTACTCGCCAACGGGCTTGACGTCGCTTCATACCGATGTGCAACGTCAGTCGCGTTTGCTAAGTGGTAATTGAGCGTTTGGGTATCCATTGCCTCGCAGAGATAGATCAGAGAGCGTCACGCACCGTCCAGCCGACCGTGTTGGCGGCGACGATGCGCTCGGGCGGCAGGCTACAGAAGGGGCAGCTCATGCTTGGTGATTCTATGGGGCGGGCCATGGGATTCGATGGGTTTGTGTCAGGAGCTTGCCCACCGATCAAGCACACCCCCCACATACCCCTTCCCCAGCTGATGCCCCGCCCCCGGCACGACGGTGCAGGCCATGCCCAGCATCTGCGCCATGCGCTTGACGCTCTCTGGCCCGCTTTGCCAGTCTTGCTCGCCCACGTGTACCTCGCAGTTCAAAGGCGCGTTGAAGTTGCCGGCCTCTACCCGCTCGCGCAGCAGCTCGGCTTGGGGTGGCACGAAGTGGGTGCCACTCGCCTGGTCGGCAAACGCGCCGATGATGGGTGACAGCAGCAGCACCTGGCCGGGGTAAGCAGGCAGCTGGGCCTGGGCATGCAGAAAGAGGTAGGCCCCGAAGGAGACGGCCACCACGCGGGCCTGCGGGTGCCAGAAGTGTTGCTGCAGGTCTTGGGCGATGGTGTGGACTTGGTCGGCAAAGGGCAGGTCGCGAAAGGCGCCTGTGGTTTCGCGGCCGGTGACGTCCCAGCCGCGGCTGCGCAGGCCTTCGCCCAGGCCGGTGGCCAGGTGGCCGCCCCGGCCGGGGAGGTAGTAGACCAGGCGGGTGCTGGGGGTGGCGCTCTGGGGGGTCATGGGTGGGTCAAGTGATTTCGCGCAGGTCGTAGCTCAGGTTCTGTGACTTGCAGCTTGGGCAAAAGACTATCTTGTCGCGCTCTAGCGGGCCACCGCAGTCGCAAACCAGGGCGCGCTCGTACTGGTTGGCCCGCCCTCGCCCGCCGGCGTTGACGCCATGGAACTTGCCGCATTGCTGGCACTGAAAACCCGAAACGCTGCTGTCTATGCCGTGAATGAAGGAGGTGATGTCTTCGCTGTGCTTGCAGTCTTTGCAGGTGAGGGTGCCCCACCCGCCCATGTTGTGGCTGAACCAGAGTCCCTTGGCTCTTTCAGCCACAGCCTTGCGGGCAGCGGCAGCTATGCGGCGGTCTTCCAAGATGCTGTAGGTGAAGATCGGCCACAGCAAGGCGAAGGCTAGGGTGATGGCCACCCGGGCCCAGAAGAGCCTGAGCTCTGAAGGCGGCTGCCTGCCCGTGGCGGCGTTGAGCAGGGGGGTGCCGCGTGCGCGCTTGAGGTGTTCGGTGATATCTTGCCCGCCTGGCCCCAGGGTGCCCAGCAAGAGCCCGACCAAGAAGTATGCGAGGGCTGACAGGGCAAGCGCGTTGTTCATGCGCTTGCCACCGAGCAGCTCCAAGCGCTGATTTTGAAGCTGCAGGGCTTTTCTGGCGGCTTGCCAGCGGACAGGTCGTACACCAGGCCGAGCAGGTTGACCTCGCGCCCGCGCGCCTCGGTCTCCAGGCTGGCGTCGACCCAGAAGTTAAGTGCCTGGCCTTGCCGATTCATCTGGGCGATTTGCAGGACTTCTGCTTGCGCCAGGCTCAGCGCAGCCTCAATGGCGGCCGGGGCCTGGAGGGTTTCGGTGGTGTACGGCGGGCGTATGTGCAACTGGTTTTGCCAGTCCTCACCCGGATAGAACCCCACACGCAGGTGGCCATGAAAGCGCCAGCCTTGAGGGGGCGGGTCCATCCAGAACAGGGTGGGCTCTTTGTGAAAAACCCAGGAGCCGGTGAGCATGTAGCCGTACAGGGTATGCCGGTCCGTGGCGCCGCGGCCCATGTTGAATGACCGGTTGGCCGAGGTGTTGTCTGCCGCCTGCTCAAAAGACAGGCTGTACATCTGCTGCTCGGACAAGGGGTAGTTCATGGGTGGAGGCTAGGCTTGGCTGCGGCTGTGGGCTGGGCTGATGTTTGCGCACAGCGGGCTCAAAGGCTGAGCTTGTTGGCTGGGGATTCATCCAGCGGGGGGGGAAGGAAGTTCGAAGCCATGCACCCATTTGAATTGCTAAAACGTGAACAGTCGATTACAGTCGGCTTATGCTCAAGGTCGTCCTAACTGATGCATTCGAAAGATGGCTCGACGGCTTGCGGGACCCATCGATTCGACGGCGTTTGGTGCTGCGACTTCGCGAGGCACTCGTGACATCGAAAAAGCCATCGCGATGGCAGAAATGATTGAGGACTGATCAAATGACCAAGAAAATCAAACTGTCGGAGTTGACAGAGTTCGATCCGTCCAAGTACCTGGATGATGAAGAGGCGGTCGCCGACTACATCGCGCTGGCGATCGAAGATGGAAATCCTGGCTTACTTGCAGCAGCACTGGGCGATGTCGCTCGTGCTCGCGGCATGACACAAGTGGCGCAGGCAGCCGGGTTGACCAGAGAGGCGCTGTACAAGGCACTTCGTCCCGAGGCCCATCCGCGTTTTGACACTATTCAGAAAGTGTGCCGGGCACTTGGAGTGAAGTTAACTGCAACTCCGGTTTGATGACTGCAGGGCAAGCCAAAGCGCTACAGCGTGCATGTCTGCGGGCCGTGGCGCATCACCTTTGAGTGGCAAGGTGAGAACGCCGTGAAGGTTGATTTTGAGAGCCTTTGCGCGCAAGCTGGGCGTCTCCCGCCAGACCCTTGCATGCCGTGCTGGCCGAACGCAGCGGCGTATCGGGCGAGATGGCGCTGCGACTGGGTACGCTATTGGGCGGCGGGCGCAGCCAGCGACCTGGGCGGGGCCCGTCAGGGGAAGCTTGCCATGCCCAAGGTTCGGGCCGCTTTGCAAAGCCGAGTGTCGAAGCAGGCAAATTGCACCTCTTCGCCCGCCATTTCTTGCAGGCTGCGGGCGGCGGCGAGTTGGACGCTGTCGTAAGCGCGCAGAGCAAAGGTATCGGCGTAATCGCCGGCCAGTTCGACGATAGCTTGCGTGAGCTCCACCACGGCATAGTGGGGCCAATCGGCGCTCAAGCGCTTGCGCACGGTTTCCATAGCTTGAGCGTCACTTGGTAACTCCCGGGCGCGCCTGGCCACGGCTGCCATCATCTCGGCCCAGGCGATGCGGCAGACAGCAACTACCGCAGCCCTGCCCGCCAGCTCCCGCATTTCTCGGCTGGCATCCTCGGCGATGTAGAGCTTGACCAAGGCCGATGTGTCGCAAAACAGGATCAACGGCGGTCCTCCAGCACCATTTGGCTGACAGGCGCGCCGCGGGGCGACAGTTGCACCGGCGCTTTGTACCTGGGCTTGCCGCCGCCCCAGGACACGGCCCCCGTTGCAAGCAGCTGACGCAGCCCAGACTCGACCTGCGCGGGTATGCCGACGATGCGGGCGATGGGCTTGTTGTGCGAGGTGACCTCGATCACCTCGCCCTGCTGCGCGCGGGCAAGCACACTCGATAGGCTGGCTTTGAGTTCGCGAACGGCAATGGACATGGGGCGCTCCGCAAAATGTAGTCACACTTTACCATCAAACATGTTGAATATGACCTCATCAACTTGACCCTGAATGAGCATTCCCAGCGACGACCAACAAGGCCCAAGTCAACGAAGTTTGTGAGGGTTTGCGCAACTGGCGCGGGCTGGGGCCTTCAATGCGGATTGGGCAAGCATTCAGGGCCGAGTTACCGACCCAGACTGAACCGCAAGGAAGCATTGGCCTGCGTCTCGGGGTCGGCTTGGTAGGCCCGCCACTGCTGCAGCCAGTGCTCCAGCTTGTCCTCGATCTTCATGGCCTTGGCCAGGCGGGCCAGCCGGCGGCGATCGAGTGGGTCCAAGTCTAAGTCCAGCGGCGGGCGCTGCAGCCGGCTGCGGGGCGAGGCCCCCAAGTAGATCCAGTCCAGCAGCGCTTTTTCGGGGGTTGCTCTCGGATAGTCGAAGCGGTCGTCGAGCGCGTCCTCGGTCTTGCACCCCAGACGGTCAGGCAGCACCAGGTGGGCCGGCATGGCAAAGAACTGGAACGGCCCGGCCTGGGTGTGCCGGTCTCTGAGCTGAGGGTTGCTCATTCCTGCGCTGAGCGGGATCACACAGGTGACGGTATCGCCGAAGTTGTTCGTGGCCCAGGCTTGCTCCAAAACCCAGGACAGGCTGGGCACTGAGAATTTGCGGACCCATTGGGCCGCCGCTGCCGGCTGCGCATCGGGCCGCCCCATGCGGTTGAGGTAGACGCCTTTGATGACGGCGCGCAGCTTGCCGGCCTGCACCATGGCTTGTAGCCAACGGTGGAAGGTGGCCAGCGAAGGACCACCGGGACGACCGGCCTGGGCCATGGCCTGCACATTGGCTGTGGTCAGCACCGCCGGGGAGGCCTGGGCGTCAAGCAGGCGCCGCTCCAGGGCGATCCTCCAGCTCTCAAGGCTTGAGTCAGACATGGCCGCCCCTGGGGGCGCTTGCCTGCACCGCAGCAGGCTCAAGTTCCTGTGCCTGGGCCTGTGTTGCTTTGAGCTTGAGGCTGACTGCTTGTTCGGCCCACTGGCCAACAGCCTGGGCCACCTCAAGGGTCATGGTCTCCCAACGTGCCACATCGAGCTGAGCGCGTTGAGCCGGGGCGATGAACGGCAGGAGCTCTTGCTGCGCGAGCTCAAAGGTGGACAGAGTGAGCTTACCCAGCGCCTCTTGAGCAATCACCTGTAGTTCCTCAAGGCTCAACGCAGACAAGATCTGCGCGGGGTTTGCGCCCGTGCCCAAAAGGTCGTACAGGTCGAGCAAGTCTCGGGGCGCATTGCGGTTGGCAGACATGGCCGCAAAGATCTTGGTGGCAGCCAGCATGTGAGGCTCATACACCTGAACGACAAAGGGCGCCATGGCATAGCGTGCAGGCGGCGAAACGGTTTGCTGGATCACATGCGGCCAGTCGGGCTCACTGCGACCGGACACCTCGACCTCAAAGCGAACAGACTTGCCGCTGGCCAGCACACCGGCCAGACGCGCCCTGCAAGTGGTGTCTGTGTCTTTCGTGATGTCTACCTTGGGCGAGCGCAGGCCCGTCAAAGCTGCGGCGCTTTTGAGAGCCGAGTTGACTTGCCCCTTCAGGGCTGCCCGCGTCATGCCGGGGGAGCGGTCGAAGTCGATGTCTTTGGTCAAACGCATGCTCCCAACGGCACAGCGCATCGCCATGCCGCCCTTGAGCACCAAGCGCGAACCGGCACTGTGAGAGAGCTCGCGCGCCAGAACCAGTTGGGCGCGGTCAATCGCCCGCAGCACTTCGTCAAAGCCTTTTTCAGCAGGATCGTATATCGTATGCATAACTCATTATATGAGAATTACATACGATATTACAACGACAGATTTCGTCGATCCTGGCCCAGCAGAGGCCGACGGCGGAGCATGCCGCAAAGCTTGACGCCGTTGGGGGCTCGGACGTCAGTCAGACTTCGCTGCGCTCGGCCGCACGTGCAGGAGCCTTGCGAGCCGCTTTGCCAAGGGCGCTTTCAGCCCACTTGTTGAGGCTGGTGCCGCTTCTGGCTGCGGCCTTGATGGCAGCGGCATGAACCTCAGGGGCAATGCGCAGCATGACCTTGCCGCTGGCTGGCTTTTCTGGGGCTGACCCCAAAGCCTCAGACGCAGCCAAATAGTCGTCGATGGTCGAGTGAAAGTTGGACTCGAACTCTGCCACCGACTCACCGTGAAATGAAATGATGTCATCCACATCTTGGACGCGACCCACAATGATTTTGTCCACCACGTCGAAGACCATGCTCGCCGTATAGCCCTTGTAAGTCATGAAATTGGTCATGGTTTGATCCCCATCCGTTCAATGAATTCGCGTACTGCCAAGACGCGGTAGCGCAGTGCTTCCTTACCTGGGTGTGGCCGATGAAGCGTCATTTTGCGACCGCTGTACTCAAACGTGACGGATGACCCTGGACCTTCAACAGTCCTGCAGCCCGCTGCCTTGAGCATGGACTCTATCCGCGACCAATCTATGTTTCCATGGATTGGGTTGCTGAGCAGTTTTTCTAGGGTTTTACGGTGGTTTCCGTTCACCACAAAATGATATCACTATCGATAAAAAGTGCAATCAATAGGATGCCTCAGACCTGATGCCATCTGTCGCGATTTTTCGATGTAAAGCCTTGGCATGGCGCAAAGCTTGGCGCCGTTTGGGGCGCGCGGGTTTCAAGAAGCAGACCGCATTGCTTTGGGCCAGCGCTGCTTCGGTTTTATCCCCTCTCCCCCTGGGAGAGGGAGCAAGACGACTTGCTCATTGCCATCCTATCGGGGAGAGGGAGAAAGACGGCTTGCTCATTGCCATCCTCCCAGGAAGAAGGAGCAAGACGCCCGCATCGCTCGGGCAAGTCGCAGCTGCGAACATGATTGGCTTACAGCCGCTGCGGACCCGACAATCAAGGCCCTACCCCCTCCACCACGCCCATGGCCCGCCTCATCCCATCAGACTTTGCAGCCGATGCCCTCGACGGGCTGCATGCCGGCGAGGCGCGCACGCTCGAGCGCCTGCGCGATGGCTTGAGCGATCGCTACACCGTCTACCACGGGGTGCATTGGGCGCGGGCCGAACGCAGCGGCTCGGCCTATGGGGAGATTGACTTTATTGTGGCCAACCCGTTTGGCCAGTTGCTGGCCATCGAACAAAAAGACGGGCAGATCGTGGCGGGCGCCGCTGACCTGTACGCCCGCTATGGCGGCCGGCACACGGCGGGCGATGGGGCTGGGCAGGCTCATGACAAGAGCATCACCACGCAGGTCAACCGCAACCTGCATGCCCTGCGGGCGCAGTTTTCGCGGCGCTACCCGGGGCGCACGCTGCAGATTGACCATTTGCTTTACCTGCCGACGGCCCATTTGGCGGGGGTGCTGCCTTCGTCGGTAGACCCGGCGCGGGTGGTCGATGCCGATCAGGACGCGCAGCTGATTGCGACCATCGAGTCTTTGCTGGAGGCAGCCGGCAGCGCCTGGTCGGACGAGCGGCTGGAGGACCTGCCGCACATTGAAGAGTTTTTGTCGCAGCGGGTGGGCGCCGCGCCGCACATTGGGCTGCTGGGCCGATCGGCGCGCGAGTTCACCACGCGGCTTTCGGGCGGGCTCTCCACCTGGGCGTCGCGCCTGCAGATGCAGCCCTGGCGCCTGCGGGTGCGGGGCACGGCGGGATCGGGCAAGACGCAGCTGGCGCTGCAGGCACTGCGCAAGGCGCATGCAGACCGCAAGGCTGCGCTTTATGTGTGCTTTAACCGGCCACTGGCCGATGCCATGAAGCTGCTGGCGCCCGACCCGTCGTCGGTGGTGACTTTTCATGAGCTGGCCCGGGTGGCCAGCGCCGAGCTGGGGCAGGCACCGGTGGACTTTGGCCAGCCGGGCGCGTTTGAGCAACTGGCGCAAAATTTCATGGCGCTGAGCCCACAGCTGGCCGGCACTTTTGACACGGTGCTGATAGACGAGGGGCAAGACTTTGAGCAAGCCTGGGCGGACAGCCTGATTGCCCTGGCCCACAAAGACGCGCAGTTGCTGTGGCTGGAAGACCCGGAGCAGGCGCTGTACGAGCGCGCGCCGGTAGCCCTGCCGGGCTGGGTGAGCCTGAGCAGCCCGGTCAATTACCGCTCGCCGCAGCTGCTGGTGGAGTTCATCAACTGGCTGGAGCTGACCGACGAGCCGGTGGAGGCCGGCAGCGCGGTGCTGGGTTTTGATCCGAAGTGGTACCTCTATGCCGACGGCGGCTCGGCGCTGCAGGCCACAGAACAGGCACTGAGCGATTTGCTGCAAGAGGGCTACGCCCCAGAGAACATCGCGGTGCTCAGCCTGAGGGGGCTGGCCAACAGCCCAATTGCCGGCGAGAAGGGACCGAGCCGGCTGGCCGGCATGGCAGTGCGCCGCCAAACGGGCTTTGATTCCGAGGGCCAGGCCCAGTGGTCAGGCGGGCCACTGCTGGTGGACTCGGTCTTTCGCTTCAAAGGCCAGGCCGCCGACGCGGTGGTGGTCACCGAGGTGGACTTCGCCGACCTAGGCCCCCGCGAACGCCGCCGCCTGTTCGTAGCGCTCACCCGCGCCCGGCTACAGGTGGCCCTGGTGACCAGCGATCGGGCGGCGGGGGTGTTGCAGGGGCGGTTGGGGGCGTGACGCTTCAGGCCGGTTGAGGGCCAGGCACGCTCAGCGCGATGAGCTCAACAGTCCTGCCAATAGCGGCGAAGCCTGGCTAGCGAAGGGATTGACGATGGTCACGCCGCGCCAGGTAAAGCCATCCTGAAAATCCTCGGAGATCAGAATTCGACAGCGATGCTCTGCGGCAACGGCTAGGATCAACGCGTCCCACATCTGTAGTTGATGATCCACTGTGAGGTCCAGCGCTGCCTGAAAAGCAAACCATGTCGAGTCTGCTACTTCGAAGGTGTCAGCCCAGGCCAGCACTGCGTCTCGAGCCTGCAACGTGGATCGCTTCGCTTTGGTCGTCAGGACGCGCGACAGTTCTCCCAAAACCTGCGCCGGCAGAACACCTGCATCGCCGGGCAATTTTTGGATCAACTCCAATGCGATGCCGCACCTGCGCTCATCACCGAGCCCTTCGGCGTAGGCCAGCACATTGGTGTCGATGGCAAACCTCATGGATCAGGCCTCGTACAAATCGTCACGCGTCCAATTGCGAGTGCCAGTGGGCTGTTGTTGTCGCAAACGCTGCAACAAAGTGAGCTTGGCAGCCTCGCGCTCTCCGCTTGCTGAGCGCGCAGGTCCGATGGTGGCGACGGCTTTGCCGCGCGACAAAACGGTGATGACCTCGCCCCTGGCAGCTTCGCGCAGCAGGCTGGAAAATTGGCGATTGGCATCGCCGGCGGCTATGGTTTTCACCGTAGATCCCAAAAGTAGTGTTGAGCACTACTTTAACGCTCTGAAGTGCTAATCGTCAAGGGGAATTCCAGCCCATGCAGGCTGGGCTGGCTGCCCGCGAATTCTCAAGCGCCCGCCCCAAAGACTGATGCGGGCCTGCCATTCATCGCAGGCCGTCCGCCAACTCATCCGTCGAGCGATATCTTGTAGACCACCTGGGTGGTGCCCATCAAGAAGTACACCGTCTTGCCCACGGCCATGAGCTGTGAGGGGGCGGTCTCTAGCAGCAAGGTGGCGCGTTGGGTGGTGCTGCTCCAGCTGTAGACCTTGCCCGCTTCCCCAAAAATGACGTTGCCGCCGCTGACCGCGTAGAGCCTGACGCTGGCCAGAGTGGACAGTTGGTAGACCCGGTTGTCGCTGGTGCTGGCCTTCAGGCCGGTCACGGTGGTGGTGGTACCGGGAACGCGGCCGGTGGTCGAGGTGGTGGTGACGCTTTCGGTCCAGGCAGCAAGGCCATCGCGCAGTTCAAAACCGCTGGCATTGCTGCTCAGGGTGGTGATGGCGCCGCCGCTGACGGCTTGTGCAAGCAGGGTGTAGGGGCCGCTGGTCGTCCCAGGTGTGGTCTGCTGCCAAATGACCCGCTGCCCGTCGGTCTTGGGGTAGATGCTTCTTGCGCCGCCGCTGCTCAGCTTGGTGGCGCTGTTGGTGGCAGAGGACCAGCGGTACACGTCAAAGGTGGACGTGACCCCTTCCCCACCCGTCTGCGCGACAAAGAAAAACGCGATGTTGCCACCGGCATCCACCGAAAAGTCGTATTCGGTATTGATGAGGTAGTTGGCCCCGGTCGGTTGCGCAATTTTGCTGAAGGTTTTGGAGGCCAGGTTGTAGCGGGTGAAGGTGCCCGGGTTGCTGCCTGCGGCGTTGATCCAGATGACATCGTTGCCGTGGGCCCTGGGGTACTGCTCGTAGCTGCCTCGATAGGTGTTGGCATTGGAAAGGTTGGTTCGCTTGCCTGTGCTGTCCCACATGAAGATGCAGGAGTTGACGCAGTCGTTGCTGCCGATTCCCGTGCTGCCCAGGCTGCTGACGAAGACGTTACCGCCTTCCATCTCCCAGTTGTAAAGGTGCGCGATGGCGTCGACGCCTTGCAGGGTGACTTCGGTGTTGGTGGCGGTGTTGCGGACGCGGTAGCTGCCATCGTCAGCCTTGTAGAGCAGCAGTGAGGGGTTGGAGTTGTCCAGCTTAATCAGCTGGCCGCCGGCGCCAAGCGTGAAGTTGGGCCTGAAGGCCAAGGCCGAACTTGAGGTGACCAAGACCGTGCGCTGCAAGACGGTGACGGCCTTGCTGCTGTCTGTGGCTTTGACGGTCAGGGTGTAGCTGCCCGCAGGCAGACTGGCCAGGCTCATGCTCCCCGAGAAATTGGCGTTGGTGGTGCTGAGGAATTGGTAGTCGCCCAGGCTTGCGGTAGTGGTGACTGCGCCAGGCCGGTCGCTGCTGCTGGTGCCGCTGAGCACCAGCGTACCGTTGACCAGCGCCCCTTCAGCCGGGCTGCTCAGGGTCAGGAGCGGAAGGTTGGAGATGGGTACCGATACCGTCACCGATTTGCGCGCACCTTGCTTGTCGATGGCGGTCAGGACCATGGCGTGACTGCCCGAGCCGGCCGCCGCCGCATTGACGCTGAAGCGGTACACATTCAGGCTGCTGGTGTAGCGCCCGGAGCTCGCATTGGGCTCGGTCAGCGAGGGCTGGGGCACACCGTCAAATGCGGCCTCCACCCTGGCGATGCCGTATTGCGAGCTGGCACTGACGTCGACGTTGATGGTGCCGGTGGTGCCGGAGACGGATGCCGTCAGCGCAAGGTTGGAGTTGGCCACGCTGATGATTCTTCGCACCTCGGCGTAGGAGTCGCTGGCCACCTGAATCCTGGCGACGATCAGGTGAGCGCTGTTGGTTTCTGCGCTGGTGTTCCAGGTCACTGGGTTGCCTGCTCCCGTTGTTGTGGTGCCAAGCAGGCGCAGGTCGCAGTACCAGCTCACCGATGGGTAAGTGGCCCCGCCACCTATGCTCAGCTGCACCGAGCCGGAGGCAGGCTCGGCGGTGCTGAGAACGATCTCAGGGGCTGCGCCCGTCATGCTGCCGGACACCGTGGTCTGTTTCTGTGGGGTCTGCAGCGCCACCGTGGTGGCGGCGATGATGGCGTCGACGCTGTAAGTGCTGTGAGCACCCAGGGCGCGTGACCAGCTCAGGGTGCTGTTGCTGCCGCCTGCACCGGCCACGCTTTCTACGGTGGTGAAGCTGCCGTCGGCATTTTGGGCCTTGACCTCATAACGGGTGCCGCTGGGGAAGCTGTCTGACCAACTCAAGGTTACGGTGTTGGCTGCCAGGTCCACCAGGGAGGTGAGCTGCGCGGCGGCGGCATACAGGCGCAAGGTGCTGACGCTGACCGAGTCGTTAACGATGGTTCGGGCCGCTGCTGGGCTGGACGCGGCCTTAATGGCCGACAAACGCCCCAGCACTTCGGAGTCAACCGATGAGCGGAAGCTGGCCAGCTTTTGCGGCAGCGTTGACTTGGGGTCGGAAGACTCCACGTTTTTGGCCACCTCCACCATGGCGACGGCCAGGTTGTGCAGCTCTCGATAGCTGGGGTCGGTGGCTTTGGCGACCAGGTAGTTTTTATACACATCGATACCCGGCATGCTCAGCTCTGCCTTCAGCGCATCTTCGGCCTGGCTCAGGCTTTGCCCGCCGCTGACCTTGGCCACGAGGCTGGTGGTGATCGGCGAGACAAGTTCGGGCTTGCCGGGCGGCGCGACCAGGGTAAAGCCCTTGGTGATGGCCACGCCCGGGTTGTCTTGGTCCACGGTTTGTCCGGCTATGGCCAGCACCACCACCGAATGCGCCGCTTTTTGCGCCGGCGTAGCCATGAGGGTGAAGGCGCCATTGGCGTCGGTCAAAGCGCTGGGCTCGCCGTCGTCGTAGATGCCGTTGTCGTTGAGGTCTAGAAAGGCCCGGGCACTCTTGAGCAGGCCATCCATGGCGACTCCGGAAACAGCCACAGGGTCAGCAGAAGGCGACGCCCCACCACCGCCGCCACCGCAGCCGGACAGGAGCCCGACCATGACACCAAGAGCAGCCAGTCGTTGCCGTAAATTTTTGAAGGACATGCGTGGCCTTTCGGGTCATGCGCCGCCGCTTTGGCGGCGCGCCTTGTTCAATCGAAGTCGAGGCAATACGGCGCCGGCACTGTGCGCCACGCAGTTGGCTAATTGGCAATGATGCACTCTCCTGGCAAGCTGCGGAAGGGGCAGCGCAAACAATTTCAACCGATGGGGCCCTTCGGGCAAAGGTCACCATGGTCGAGCCTTCAAAGCCCAGGGCGTGAGCCTCGCAGCCTGATGATTCATCCAGGGCGGGGCAGGCCATGGGAGGATCCCAAAGGCTTGGGTATTGAACCCCCATGAGCAGACCGCGCTGGATCACCAAGGCCTGCTTCAAGCTGGCGCTCAAGGACCCTGCCCCGCTCCCATAAGTCGCTTACCTATACCGGGGGCAACTCTTCGAGCGCCCGCCCCAGGGCCTGATGCAGGGCGAGTATTTCTTCCCTGGCCAGCAGCAGCTGAAACCGAAGCTGCTCTTGCGGGCGTCTGGCGGTCGGCACGAAAGAAGAGAACTTCAGGTGATGGCCGTAGGGCGTGGGCCGAATGGTCAGCGCGAGTTGGTAGCTGCCAGTGGACTGCAGCACGGTGGGTATGGGTCCAGGGATAGGCTCGGGTGCTGGCTCGGTCGTAGCGGTGCTGGTCTTGTTGCGGTAGGGCCGCCAGGACACGACGCCTTTGCCGCCTCCGAAAATAGTCTCGCCGGGTTTGAGTTTGTAACGTTCGACTGTAGCCATGGGGCTCTCCTATTTAGCCGCTTTGACAAAAGCGTCGGGGGCGGCAATCTGGAACAACTCCCCCCGGTCTGTTAGCCCAACCCTTGAGGGCGTGGCGGGGCAGACTAGCCCCTTGTGGATTACCTGAGCAAGATGAGCTGGGGCATGCCGTCGGCGGCGCTCCAGACGATGGCGTTCTGGCGAAACTGCTCGCCCAAGGCCTTGGCGTCGGCCAGGGCCAGCCCAAAGACCAGGTAGCTGGCCTCGCCTGGCCAGGAGTTGCTCGGGTGCTGGCCGATGCCGTGGACGAAGGCCAGGCCCCGCTGCGCGAGCGCCTTGCCGAGGTCAGCCTGGCGAGCGGCGTTTTGATCGGCCGTAAGCGACTGACTAAAAGGATTGCAGGCTGTGATGAAGGCGCTGCACGCTACGCCGTGCTGGCGCTGCGCCTGTGCGAGTGCTGCGTTGGGGTGATCGACCTGCAGCGTCAGACCGTTGCCGGCCATGTAGTGCGTCTGGCGGTAGGCCTGAATCAGGCCGGGGTCAAGTTTGGAATCAGACAAGAAAAAACCCTCCGGATTAAGGGAGGGCCGACGCGTCCCGCTTGGCTTACCGTTTCCGGTCACATTGCCTTTCGGCTGGCCACCTTGCCCGGGAAGGCAGGTTGGCGTGGGCGTCGGCCCCATCTCTGAATGCGTGGACTGATTGTGAACCGGCCGATAAGGCGAGTCAAGCGGCCAGCGTCTTGCCAGAGGGGCATTGGAAGATTTTGGGGGCTTGGGTATAAAGATCGCATGAGCAAACCCCGCTACCTGACCAAGACCCGGTTCAAGCTGGCCGTGCAGTGCCCGACCAAGTTGTTCTATACCGGCAAGAAAACCACCTACCGCG
>Ga0164293_10000500_pt1 | contig 31234 bp, 37 predicted proteins | sample GEODES118metaG_FD_111487 | JGI IMG/M metagenome (GOLD analysis project Ga0164293, IMG submission 111487) | Eutrophic lake water microbial communities from Lake Mendota, Wisconsin, USA - GEODES118 metaG | ecosystem: Environmental > Aquatic > Freshwater > Lake | place: USA: Lake Mendota...
AAATGTTAAGTATCCTTTATATGTTGAAGGTACAACAGGAAACACCTACGGTATTCCATTTATGGATGCTGTTGTTCAGCCAATTTATAATTCACAATCACCATTTGGATTTTTTACCAGTGGTGGAACATATCCATTTTCGGTTCAAACAAGTTCAGGTTATACGGTTACCTCGAATTATTATGCGGAGATGAATACCATGTCAGGACAAACTGCCCCTGTTCAGCTTATTTACGATTCATCTTCACCAATTCCAACAACAGGAACACCTCAAGTTGGAGATTTAGTGGTTTTTTATTTTGATAAGTTAGGTTCAAAATCTTCTTTCTTGACTTGTTCTGTCTTAACTTATCAAATTCAATCATTAGTACCAAGTACAGGCACAGTTACTCAACCTTTTTGGAATCTAACGTTAGACAGACCAGTTCCGAACTTTAGCGCTTTGACCGCTGGTAATTTGGCTAGAGTATATGTCTACCCATCAGGTATGACCCAACTTTACGACTCGGTAACACCAGCACCATATTGGCAAGACGATACAATTAACTTTGAAAGTCCTTGTGACATTTCAAATCGTGAAAACACTTTGATTTGGAATATGAATATTCCTTGGAGTGAAAGCCCTGCTGGTCTATTTAACAATATTTATTTGGATTATACTCAATATGGTTCGGTAACGTATATCGGAACTAAAGAATATCTTGGATATCAAGAGCCAAGTGGTCAGACAGATACCAGTGAAACTTTCTACTACAATTCTTTTGATGAAAAAATTGTTGTTGAGCCACAAGACCAAAAGTTGATTTCAATTGTTCACTATACAAATCAGTCTATTGATAATGTTTATGGTGAAAAGTTTGCTACGTTACCATACGACCCACAGAATCCTACAAACCAAACTGGTCTAGCAAGAAACTTCAAAGTCACTTTGCCAACACTGATGTGGCATAAATCTACAGGAAATACAATTGGGGAAACATTTTATATTGACCCACCAGGATATGATTTGTGTACACCATATTACATTCGTTCAGCAGTCAATACTGACATGAATGACCCAGGTATAAGATATTACCATTTGTATGATACTAACCCAGATTCTAACAACAATTTAAACAGGGTTGGTAAAGTATTCCCAGACCAAGAAATTGTTGTCTTTGACGACGAAGAAGTTTGTGCCGCATTTTCTTATAAGGCAAATAGGAACTGGACGCTTCCAGCTCCACAACTGAGCCTTTTAACGCCAAATACATGTTCTCCTGGAGAATCTATTCAAACTGGTATTTTATCAAATCCAGAACAAAAACTTTGGGTAACTTATTTGTTTACCAACACCGGTTTTACTAATTCCTTACATTGCAACTATTATTCAGTAATTTCGGGTCCGGATTTGAGAATTGGTTCTGTTCCTCAAAATGTTGCCGTTAGATTTGGTGAGGAGTTTCCCTTCTTGACTTCAGGTTCAACTTCAGGATTTACTGCAACTGGAATGAAAATTCTTTGTCAGTTTGTTTCTGGGGACACTCGACCAGTATCAACCCAATGGAGAGAAATTGACGTTACAAGTCAGTTTGCCGGAACTTTAGTCAATGGTGGATTTATTGTGTCATCGGGAATTACTTCGCAAGTTTTCCAAATTACATCGAACGATTATTCAGGGGCAACTACCTACAACTTGGGAAATTATCTAGATATCCCAACTCTTGCTGAACCAAACGTTTTGAACTTTGGAGATGAATACTTCTTTTATGGTAACTTGGAAACCGATATTATGGCTACAATTTATGAAATGAGGTATTTGATTAATTTGGGAAATAATCAATTTACAGCATCTTCAAACCCTACTTTACCAACTGGTGATAACCCATTTATCACAGAAATAGGTCTTTACAATAGTAACAAAGACCTTATGGTTATATCTAAATTGCAATCACCCGTTAAAAGACAAGGTGTTCAGCAGTTTGTGGTAAAGTTAGATTTTTAAAATGGCAAAACTTCAAAAAAATTCACCCAAAGTTTTGGGATTAGATGTTAGTACGAAAACAACGGGAGTAGCGTTGTTTGATATTGCAACTCGTCAATTGCTAGAATTAACCCATGTTTCGCCACTTCCAAAACCCAAACCTGAAAGTAAGATTGAAGAATTAATTCTGAAGAGTGGTATTTTTCGCCAGAAACTTATGGAATACCAAGATTTAGGTATTACTAAAGTTGTTATCGAAGAACCATTATTGAATTCCAATAACATCAATACCGTTGGCACACTTATGCGTTACAATACTTTGATTTGCAAAGAGGTATTCGACGTTCTAGGTATTGTGCCGGAGTTTATCACAACTTACAACGCACGTAAATTCGCATTCCCCGAACTTGTAAAACAAAATGATAGGGGAAAATTTGTTTTGTTCGGTGGTTATCCAAAGACAATTGACAAAAAAGAAATTATTTGGGAACAAGTCGCAAAAATTGAACCCCAAATTACCTGGCTTTACACAAGAAACAACACTCTGAAAAAAGAAAACTTCGACATGACCGATAGTTATACTTGTGTCCTTGGGTACATGAGGTCAAAGAAAATTTGGTGATTTGAAAAAACTTTTGTACCTTTACGGTATGAAAATGGTTAAAGACCCCCACCTTAAAGAATTCCACGAGTATTTCAATTGTGTTTCTCACAAGGTCAGTGCATTTCATGCCAAAGGTGTGGTAGAAATCAAAAAAGTCAGAAAGTATAATCACAAACCAGAACTTGATTATACTTTCTATGAGATTGACATTATTTTCAAGGGTAAAATTCTTGCTGTTCATTCAACCGGAGAAAAATGGTTTGATAGTGAAATACTCCTACATCCGGAAACTTCTAGGCAAAAGGTTTACAGTGCCATTAGGCGCTTAACACACAAAACTCTCACAGAATTTTTAGCTCTATTTTTGGGCTCCGACGAAGACTATCGAATTAAAAAGGTAATCTGGCAAGAATGATGGAAGACAAGAGTGAAGTTTTAGTAGAATTGTTGCGTGACGTTTTAGGTGACGAAAAGATGCATTATGACTCCAAGGGTCAAATATCTTTTGACTGCCCTGTCTGTGCTGCTGAGAAGGGGGTTGAAGGAGATGGAAAAGGAAACCTTGAGGTCAACTATTTTCGCGGTGTTTACAAATGCTGGGCGTGTGCCGAGACCAACGGAACGCAAGGAGTATTAGGAAAGCTTTTTGACCTGTTTGGTAATAAGAAGCAACGTCAATTATGGGAGCTGCTTAAACCTGAAGAAGAGGGGCAAAAACAAACCCCTAGAGTATATGTGAGACTTCCCGAAGGCTATACCAAGTTTAAGGATTCCAACATCCGTTTCATTCCCCACCGAGAAGCAATCAACTATTTATACTCTCGTGGAATTACCGATGAGATGATTGACAAATACGACATTGGTTATACGGTTTCTGGGGATTATGCTTATCGCATTATTGTCCCCTCCTATGACATGGAAGACGAGCTTAACTACTTTGTTGGTCGTGCGTGGGTTCCAAAGAAGATGAAGTATAAGAACCCAGCAGTGCCTAAAGACCAGATTATATTTAACGAGAATAGGATTGATTGGGAAAAAGATGTGTATCTTTGCGAGGGCGTATTTGATGCGTTCTTCTTACCTAACCCCATTCCGATGCTCGGTAAGATGTTGTCCACAAAGCTGTTCGAGAACCTGTACGAAAAGGTTCAAGGGGACATTCACATTTGCCTAGATGGTGATGCCTGGGATAACGCTCTTAGGCTTTATCACAACTTAAATGGGGGTAGGTTGTATAACCGCATAAAAATCCTCAAACTCCCAAAAGACAAAGATGTTTGTGATTTGAGGGGGGATATCGCTAACTATTATTATGAAATTAAATAACATGAATCTTAAGGAAATAGCCCTAGACATCAGGGATATAATTGAAAAAAAACGCAAGGAGTTTGGGCTCGAATTCTTCGAAGACGAGCACAAGTATCTTATGCGTGACTTGGATGGCAACATACGAGACAACTTCCCTTCGGTATCTAAGGTATTGAAGCATTTTTATACGGAGTTTCCAACCGAAGAAGCAGCGCTTAAAAAAGCGGGGGGTGATTACCTGGAAGCTGAGCGTTTGAAGGAAGAATGGGCTCAGGCAGGTCGTGACTCCACAAACTTGGGAAGTAGGACGCACTTCTTTTTGGAGCAAGACACTATCGCCAGGTACGGTTCGTATAAAGAAGTTCGTCAACCAATTTTTGAGTGTGACATTTTTGCGGAGGCAAAAAGTGATTCAATGATTTCTGCAGGAAAAAGCTACCTTGATTTGTGTGAGCAACGTGGTTTGTATCTCTTGGATACTGAAATGGTTCTAGGTCACCCAAAGCTTGGTTACACAGGGCAACCTGACAAGGTTTGGCTCACTATGAACGCATCGGGCAGTGGTTTTGGACTTTTGATTACGGACTGGAAAACCAATAAGGAAAAGAATTTCCAGACCACATCATACACCAAACCTATGTTGCATCCCTTTGAGGAGTATCCCGACAACGCTCTGGGGCACTATTACCTCCAACTCCCATTTTATGGGAAACTTCTTTTGAAGATGCTTGAGGGAACCAAGTATGAGGGTACCAAGCTTCTTGGTGGTATTGTTGTCTTAGTTAAAGACAGCCTAGAGTATGAGGAGTTTAGAGTTCCTAAACCGATTATTGACACTATTATGAATATGGACATGTCTTTGGTGTTGAAAAAGTGATTTGGAAGTTTGATTTTTTTTTTATATTATTTCATTATGTCAAAATACGATAAAATTAGAGGGGAGTTTCCCTTGGTTACAGAGGCTACCAGCAAGAAGCTATATGCAGAAGATTGGACACCTTCCAAAAAGTATTTCCCATTTATGGTTCAACTATGGGATTCTAAGAGTAAATACCGTGATTCATTTACGTCTCAACAATTGGTTAAAATGATAAAGAAGTTTGACGAACTTTTGCCATACATTGAAAATAAGGACATTTATTCTTCGCAATACAAGAGTTTTGGAAATGTTCAAGCGGCAATAAATGCGGCTGAGCTGGTTAAGGAGGAAAAAACCTTTGTTCGCGATGAGCACATAGAAGTTTTGGAGGAAACTGACGAATATATTTTCCTTTCTCCCAAAACACTTCGAGGCTCGCTCAAATATGGCGCGGGAACACGTTGGTGTACCGCCTCGAAACATGATGAGTCAACGTTTAATCGATACAACAAGAATGGATTTTTGGCATATCTTATTCTCAAAAACGATTCAATGCCAGCCAATTATCGGAAACTTGGTTTCTGGAGTGAAGAAGTGCATTCCCCTTTTTCTGGGGAAATTATGATTTATAATGCAAATGATGATAATGTTGGCGATTACCAACTCACACAAGCTGGTTGGGCTGAAGGACTTATCTTCAAACTTTTCACTTTGTTTCGTCAAAAATCTTACATGAAGATTAAAACTAAAAATGCGGAAACTAGCGTTAAACGTAAGTTGTCAGCATTGTCGAACTTTGATTTCCAGGAACTTCAACGTGACCTTGACTTTCTTGACCACTCAACTCGTCGAATGTCTGAACTACACCACGAATTAGGTGGCAGCGTACAACAAATCTTACAACAATTCGTTGAACAAATAAAAACTAAAATGGAAACACAAAATGGATGATAAAATCAAAATTGACTTAAAGTCGGCAGAAACAGTAAAGTGCGGAGGTTGTGGAAATACCACCTTCCGTGAGATTTATTCCTTTAAAAAAGTATCAAAACTTCTTACTGGTTCATCGCAAGATGCTCTCGTACCGTTCCCCATGTATGAATGTACAAAATGTGGGCACATAAACGATGAGTTTCTGATGCCAGAATGATTAAACGATTAGTTCACTTCTCGGATTTACATATCCGTTTGTTTAAGGACCATGACCTGTATCGGAGCATTCTGACAAATGCGTTCTCTGAGTGGGCTGCTTTGAAACCAGACCGTATTGTGTTTACTGGTGACTTGGTTCACTCTAAAAACCAAATGACACCAGAGCTCATTGAGTTTGTTGCTTGGACCCTTGGTGAGTGTTCTAAAATCGCTAAGACAGTTTTGATTATTGGGAACCACGACTTCCTGGAAAACAACATGTCTAGGCTTGATGCGCTTACTCCTATTATTGAGTCACTAAACGACCCTAATATCGTTTACCTCAAGGACCGTGGGGTATATGAGGACGATAATGTCATGTGGGTTGTTTATTCGCTTATGAGTCACAATATCCCACCGGAAATTCCAAGCACTTCACTTAAGAAAATTGGGTTGTTCCATGGACCTATCAATGGATTAAAAACCGATTTGGGATATAGTTTCGGGGATGAATCTTTTGATTCGAAAAATTTTGATGGATTAGAAATTGTTTTGTGTGGTGATATACACAAAAGACAAACAATCTACACCGAATCAATAATTGAAATTGAAGAAGAATTATATGAACAATATAAAGCAAAAGGGTGGGTAAAAATATGAAACAATTAAAATCAAATTTTTCGAGTTATGGCAAAAATTAAAATAAAAAAAACCATACCAGTTATTCAAATTGGCTCAACTATCCAACAAAATTTTGGGGAGACATTAACAAAACATGGTTATGGTGTTTACGATTTGGAATCAGATGAGTACACTTTTGTTGATTTACCAAACCCAAAACCTTTTCTGTCCTTTAAGATTACCTCATACCAGGATTTAGAAACTGGAACGGAGAAATTGTTGAACATGTAAAATGAGTTTTGATACCCGAAAGATATTAGTTCTTACTAAAGCAGAACACCAAGATTTGGAGAGCTACTGTAAGCTCAACAACTTTGATGTTGATAAGGTTTTGAAGGACGCTTATCTGCAGGGTTTCAGGATTGAAAAATATGGATTACTGGGAAATCCGGGCGAAGTTCATGAAAAACAGGTGCTTAAGGAGGTAATTGTTGAAAAACGAGTGGAGGTTCCAGTTGAAATTATAGTAGAAAAACAAGTTATTGAATATGTTGAAATCGAAAAAGAAATTATCAAAGAAGTCCCTAGGGAGGTCATTGTCGAAAAAATCATTGAAGTCGTTAAAGAAGTCCCAGTTGAGAAAGTTGTTGAAAAAACTATCGAAATCATTAAAGAAATTCCAGTCGACAGGGTTGTCATACAAGAAGTCATCAAGGAAGTCCCGGTTGAAAAAGTTGTCACCAAAACCGAGTATGTCACCGACGAATCCAAAGTCCTTGAACTTGTTCAGGAGCTTGAACGCCTTAGAAACCTACCCCCAACCATTGTGGAGAAGGAAGTTATCAAAGAAGTCCTGGTCCCTCATGAAGTGGTTCGAGAAGTGGAAGTTGTCAAAGAAATAAAGGTAGAGGTTCCTGTTGAAGTTGTTAAAGAGGTGTTGGTTGAAAAAAAGACATCCGAGGACACGCAACGACTGCAGGACACACTAAACAAACTTCGTCAACAGACAATTGACAAGGATATAAAAATAAAACAACTTGAGGAGGAAATAATTTCTTTAAAGAGTTTGCTACAGCCGCAAAAAGCTGTATATTTAAGAGGTTCAAATTTGGACAATAATCTTTATAAATAAAAAAAATGGATATTTTAATTTGGTTTTTTCTAGCATACGGTTTCACCAACATTATGGTGTGGGGTTCAATCTTTGCTGGTATGAGAAATAAAATTGCGGAACTCGGTGACAACATTTTGTTCCCCTTCTTCCCAATCTTTAAATTTATCTCAGGTATTTTGTCTTGCATGATGTGCTGCAGCACTTGGGTTGGATTTTTCTTGGGACTTTTCATCTACTCACCAACACACGAGCATTTTGGTCTTACAACCGATATCTCATGGTTTTTCGATGGACTCCTTGCCTCGGGAGCTGTATGGGCAATAAACGCCATTGTTGAATGGTACGAAAACAATAGAAGTTAATATGGGAAAAAACGCTAAAGAACACCGCAAGAAGGTAGCTGCTCGTAACGCAAAGATTAAGGGTTACGAGCGTCAATACCAAAAGGTAATGAATGAAGGATACCAGAAGTATCTCCAAGAGATGCAGGCTGCGATAGCCTCGGGAGACACCCAAACAGAACAAAGTTTCACTGCTCAGTAATTGAGGAGTCATGGACTTATTTAATCAACCCCCCCTTTTTGAATTAAACATTATGTCAGAAGAAATCAAAAAACAGGAGCTTGACAATCCTTACCTTCAGGTGGTATGGGAAGACTTTCCAGAGAACTTCACCCAGGAGCGCATTAAGAGTGTCAAGCAATACTTTGGTAAAAAGTATTCAACCACGAACGTAAACATCATCACAAAGACTCGTCAGAGTGAGGAGGTAACTCACACGGTGGATGTATCCATGAATATTATGGATAAGAACTACCAGAGAGAGCTTATGCGTGGTTTTTTGGTTTCCAAAAATAATGGAGATTATTTCGATGAGATTGTCAAGATTGATGATATGGTTGATAATAAGTTACTCTTAAGTGATGTTGATGTAAGCCCCTTTCAGAAGTGGTTTATCAAGAAAATTCATTTCTCGAATTTTTTGTCTTATGGACCTGACCAGACTTTGGACTTTGACAAATGCAATGGTATTACCGTTGTTGAATCCGACCCACCTAACTTTGGTGGTAAAACGGTATTGACGGTGGATTTGTTGTTGTTTTTGTTTTTTAACACAACGACAAAGACTCAGAAAGCTGAAGAGATTTTCAACAGGTTTAGAAACGACGACAAGGTATCGGTAAGAGGTGAGGTTTTAATTGACGGGGATGAGTATGTGATTTCTCGCACCGTGGAGAGAAAGATGACTAAAAAGGGTGAGTGGAACGTAAAGACCGACTTGGACTTTGTTAAAAAGTTGGGTGATGGAACTTACCAGAACTTCGTTGGTGAGCAAAGACGGGAAACTGAAAAATTCATCAAGAATGCAATCGGTGAGATGGATGACTTTTTGATGACCATCCTAACCACTGCTTCAAACCTTGAGGAGTTAATCGATGCTAAGCCCACTGCTCGTGGTCAGGTTCTTTCTCGTTTTATGGGTCTTGAGTTTCTCAAGAGAAAAGAAGAAGCTGCCAAAGAGGTTGTCTCTGAATTTACCCGTGGGATGCTCAGTAACGTATACAATACTGAAACCCTAAAACAAGAAATCACCGATGCTCAGGAAGTTATTAAAACTACCAACGAAGACACCGAGAAGACAACCAAGGACCTCACTGATGTTCAGGAGCGTCTGTCTACCGGTCAGGACTTCAAGGATGGACTTCTCAATGCTAAGCATACCGACATTGACCAAGAGCTTGTTAAACTAAATCCATTGAACCTCAAAAGTGATATCACTAATCTCGAGGGTGAAAAGGAACGCATCGAAGCTCAAATCAAAGCCGTGGTTGTTAAAGAACCCAGTTCTTACTACCACGAAGACCAACATGATGCAATTAGAAGAAGCATTAACGACAAAAACGTTGAAAAATCCCACTTGTCAATCCAAATTGAGGGGATTGACTCTTTGGTAAAGTCATTAGAGGGGGGGGTTATGTGTGAGCACTGCGGTATTGAATTGATTAATGCTGAACTCAATAAAGCAAAGATTGCCCAAAAAGATGAGCTTGTTGAAAAATACAATAAGGCATCTAAGGAATTAGCAGAACTCGAAGCTCAAGAAAAAGCTTTCACTCAATTGAAAAAAGATTTCGAGGAATACGAGAAGAACAAGCTTATCAAAGAAAAATTGGAGGTAAGCTTGGAAGCTCAGCTTCTCAAAATTGAAAGAGCTAAAGATAACCTTAAGCGATACGAAGATTCTCAAGAAAAAATCAAAACCAATCAGGATATTGATGCAAAACTCATCAAGGCACAAATGCGAATCGATGAGTTAATTAATCAAAAGAGAGAGCTTGAGCGTAGAATAACTCAGAATGGTAATGTGGTAACAAACGCAAATGATAAGGTAAAAAAGAACGAAGATTTGATTGAAAAAATCAAATTGGAGTTTGAGCGTGAAAAACTCTATAAGATTTATCTCGAATTGTTTGGTAAAAATGGTGTTAGTAAAATCATAATGAAGACTATGATGCCAATTATTAACCAAGAACTTCAACGCTTGCTCCAGGACTCAAGTTATTTTAATTTGGAAATTCGTATCAACGACAAAAATGAAGTGGAGTTTATCATGATTGACAATTCTACTGGGATTGAAAAGTTGATGGCTTCAGGTTCTGGATATGAGCGAACCATTGCTAGTATGGCCCTTCGAGCTGTTCTCACTAAAATATGTTCCTTACCAAAACCAAACATTGTTATTATGGACGAGATATTTGGTAAGATATCAAACGACAACTTGGAGCTTGTTGGGGAGTTTTTCCGCAAAATTAAGGAATATTTTGAAAAGATTTTCGTTATCACTCACAACCCCTTGGTATCAAACTGGGCTGACAACATTGTGAAAATCAAGAAAGAAGAAAATATTTCAAAAGTTTATCAGTAATGATACAAAAATATCACGTTTGAGTTATTACCTTTGTTGAAATGAAAAACGAAACCCTAATGTTGGATTATATCGCAATTCTCTTTGGTGACTTTAACTCACCGCAAAAAGTTTATAATGTTATGATGGGAGTAACCCCTGTTGTTGAATCCGAAAATCTCAAATTCAACTACAATGATGTTTCTGTCATATGTCACTTTCAAAGTCAAGAATCTCAGGAGGAAATCTATACTTTTATAAAAAATTCTCTTGGGGATTTAGTAGGGATGTTTTTTATTTCTGAAACAAAAAATATTTCTACTTTTATGAACGATGAACTTAGTAATCATCTTATGAACTTAGAGGAAAATAACAATGCCAACATGATTATTGACATTGATAAAATTAGAAAGGGTCAGGACGGTCTTTTGGAACAGGATTTGATTAATATTCCCTTTGTCGTCGATAGTACTGAAGATGAAGAAGTGGATGATGACATCGAGTTACTTAGAAAAAAACCCATCGTCCCTTCTTTAGACCAAATTTTGGATAAAATCCATATTTACGGATACGACACACTAACATCAATTGAACGAAACCTTTTAAATACCTACAGCAAATAATCTATGAAAGACAAATTATCAAGCATTCCTATCAATCAGGAAGAAATCGCAACTTACCTGAAAGACATTAGAAAAATCAAAGTTATGACCCCAGAGCGTGAACGAGAATTGGCTCAGCGTATTTTGTCTGGAAATATTTCCATAGTTGAAAAACGAGAAATTGAACGAGAGCTTCTTGTCGGGAACCTACGTTTCGTTATTACCGTTGCAAAACAATATCAAAACCAAGGATTAGAATTGGCTGATTTGATTGCTGAGGGTAATATGGGCTTGCTAAAAGCCGTTGATAAGTTCGACTGGACCCAGCAACTTCGTTTTATTTCCTATGCTGTGTGGTGGATTCGTCAAGCAATTTTGCAGTCTTTGAATGAAAATTCTCGCACAATACGTCTTCCGGTGAATGTTGTTCAAGACCTTCAGAAAGCCAAAAAAGAAGTTGAAAACAATGGGAAAGACTTGCCTGATAAGTTTGCTATACTCCCATACACAATCAATTATGATGCACCCTTAAATGAAGAGGGTGACACACTTCTTGACATGCTAAAGAATCCTGATGCGTTAATGCCAGACTCAATCTTTGATACTAAAGAGATGCTCAAAGAGAAACTTTTCAATATCTTGAATACCTTGGATGAACGTGAGCGTGTCATTGTTGAAGACTATTTTGGTCTCTCTGGGCAACCTAGAACTCTTGAAGATATTGGTAATGACTTCCAACTAACTAAAGAACGAGTGAGACAAATCAAAGAAAAAGCTCTCAGAAAATTACGAAACGAGTCTGGAGAGCTTTTCGAATACCTTTAATTGTTCTTAATTGGTATTTATAATAATAAAAAAAAAGTTTTATTATTATGAAAGAATTTATTAAAAAGAATTTTACCGTGATTGTTTTAGTTCTAGCGGTTTTGAGTTTCTTCAAAAGCTGCGGTGATGCTCGTACATTGGCAAACATCAATAAAAAGATGGAAACCATGGTTACTAAAGAAGACCTGGCTAAAGAACTCAAAAAAGAAGGTTTGAAATCTGAAAAGCGAATGATACAATCAACAGACAGAAAAATGTTGGATGTGTCTAGACAAACTCAAATTGATGAAGAATTAAAAAAATTAGAAAACAACTAAGATGAATTGGTTTCAGAAAAATTTCAAGACCATCATTTATTTGGCATTTTTAATTCCAATACTTACCGTTGCGTTTGTATCAATTTCACACGTTACTTCATGGTATGGGATAACAAATCCGATAAGCTGGGCAATTTACCTTTCAATTGGTATTGAAATAGCTGCACTATCTGCTTTGGCAGCAATTTCAGCGAATATGGGAAGAGTAGTTTATATTCCATTCGGCATTGTTACTTTTATTCAGTTTCTGGGAAATATATTTTTTGCTTATCAATATATTCAAATCGACTCAAAAATATTTTTGGATTGGGTCGAGATGGTTGACCCAGTTGTGAGTTATCTTGGAGTTGAGTCTGGAAATGTAATTTCTCACAAAAGATTTTTAGCTTTGTTTGCAGGTGGAATGCTTCCGCTTATCTCTTTATCTTTCTTACACATGCTGGTTAAGTTTGAAGAGGAAGGAAAAAAAAATAAAAGTCTTCCAGTTGTGGACATAGACATTGATGAATTATCAAAAGAAGCGGGAAGAAAGGAAGCTGAAATAGTTGAGAAAAAATACACTCCAACTGAAGAAGAACTTCAAACCTTGGAGGAGGTCTTACAACAGATGCAGAGTAATCAAGCTACAGAAATACAAGACCCTGAAAATCCCACTAAGATAAATCGTTTGACATACACTCGGTTTTAATGGATGAAATTATTTTTCATGGCAATTTCAAAGCACCTGGCAATAATAAAAAGAAAAAACAAATTATTCTTTGTCATACAGCAAGAGAGATTGGAGAATATCTAACCTCTTTGCGCTTACGCCACTATGGAAAATATGATAAAATTCCTCACTTTATAATAACAAGAGAGGGAAAAATTTTACAACTATTACCACTCAATTCCACGACTAATTTTTTTGGTGAAACCAACATTCAAAAGGAAAGTATTATAATATCATTAGAAAATCTTGGTTGGTTGATTAAAAAGCCTTTGAGTGCGGTCTATTTGAATTGGATTGGTAATATTTATAATCAAGAAGTTTACGAAAAAAGGTGGAGGGATTACGGATTATGGCAACCTTATACTGATATACAGGTGGAAAAAACCTCCAAGTTGTGTCAGTGGTTGTGTAATGAGTTATCAATACTACAAAAATTCGTAGGACATAATACCAAAATCGAAGGTATTGAGTTGTTCAGTGGAGTATGTTCACGAAGCAACTTCAACCAAAGATTTACAGATTTAAGTCCTGCGTTTGATTTTAACAACTTTAAAAAAATATTTGAATATGAAGAATTTGATGAACGAAAGGTATGATGAGATAAAGAATCTGGTCAAAAAAGCCAGAATGCTAAATGAACAACTTAATGCCGAAAAATTAGGACAACTTGATGTTGCTACCGATATTGAAGATAAAATTGAAGATGATGAATCAGTTATGACATCAACACTAGGAACTGGTGGAGAATCACAATTGACAGCCTTAACTCCTCAAGAAGCCAAAGAAGAATTTGAAACCAAATATAGAATTTCCGGTAACATTCTTGCAATTCATGGCCCAACAAAATCATCAACTGATATTACAACTGACGATAAAAATGCGTTTCAAGATTCAATTGAAGAATTTAATAATGAAGTTTCTGATTTGGTTGAATTTAATCAGTTAAACGTTTATCCCAATACTGTTGAATGGTCGGGTAAGTTGATTGATAAAGATTTTGAATTCCTTTATACCATAGGTGAAAGTTCCGGCATCTACATTGATGGCGTTTTAATTAAGTTGGATGAAGAAACTAAAGCAACCATTGATAAGCTTTTTGATTACTACGGTAAATTTAAAGCAAGATGGGCTAAAGTATTATCAATAAGAAAACAAGTAGGTTATGAGGATGAACTTTAACATTGTTGATTTTTTTAAACAATACTACAAACAAGTGGGAATTGGTCTACTTGTTTTATTTGTTTTATATTGGTTAATTTTTATTCTCACACCATCGGTCGAAATGTCTAATGTTGCGGTAGAAGAAATAAAAAAATTAGACCAAGAAATCGGTACAATAAAATTAGAACAAAATATCCTTTACAACGAGATTCTACAATATGAAGAACAACTTGACGTAATGGACGAGAATATTTCTCAAATAAACGATACCCAAAATAAAATTTCAGGTGAATATGGTGAAAAAATTAATGCTGCTAGGAGTTATGATTATCAGCAGCTTGTCGCTTTTCTCTCAAAACGTTACTCCGAACCAGGAATTCATTAAAATTCCGGTTCCAGTTGTGAGAAAAATTGTTGTTGACCTTGTTAAGGGTGATTCTGCTATGGCTCAATTACAACAATCTAAATTGATGATTCAAGAGCTATCTAACAAGTCAAATTTACAGGATAGTATAATTTTATCATACAAACAAGTTGATGCTAACAACCAAAAAATCATTGTTAATCTTGAGCGTAAGGTTGAAATTGTAGAGACTGAATTCAAATCTGTTAGCAAGGAACTTAAAAAACAAAAAATTAAATCAAGATTTACAAACTTGTTATCCTCTGGAACAATTGTAACTCTACTTTATTTCGTAATAACAAAGTAATGGCACTCAATAATTCTGACATGAAAGAAATAGAAGTTTTGGTTCGTAAAGAAATAAAATCTTTTATGGATAACCAAACTCTTAAACAATTTGAAGATAAATTCATGGAAAAAATTGCCAAAGAAATCAAACGCGGCAAGTTGGAAGGTGAGGTTAAAGAACTTGTGGTAAAAATGTTCCGTGAATTTTATCAATTTATGTGGATGAATAGAAGCTACTGGGAGCCAAAATTGAAAAATGCATAATGGAAAGTAGTAAAAACATATTCAATAAAGCACTCAAAGATGCTTTTACAAAACAACCTAACATAAAACTCAATGCAGACACTATGAGTGATGCAATGAAATATCAACAAGACATGAAAGAAAATAAGAAAAAAATTGAATCTCAAGAAGCCACCGGAGCCTCATCCGCAGGTTCTTATTCAGCACCTTTATTCACTAAAGAAGAAACAAAAGAAGAAAATAAATTGAAAGGGGGTTTAGCTGATACTTCCAATTTGTACGATTTGGCTTTAAAGCATGTTGAAGATAAATCTGTAAAAAAACAAAGTCCTGAAAGAATTTCAAAAATGTTGAGTCATTTGACACAACAGCTTATCAAAGGACTTAAAGTTGAAATGGAACACTCCGATGATATTACGGTTGCAAAAGAAATAGCAATGGACCATTTGGCTGAAGACCCAAATTATTATACTAAATTGAAGAGAATTGAAGAGGCTAAACAGGAAGCTACGGAAGCTACAACAACAGCTTCAACAGGTGCTTATTCAACACCAGCTTTTATTGCCAAAGGGAGTAAAAATTGGAGAGGCGGAAAAAAACCTTTGTATAAAGGGGGTAAGTTTGTGCAAATTAAGAAAAAATGTTTAACTTTTCCTTATTGTAATCAAGGTGCTGGAGCAATAAAACTGTCGGAAGATTTAAATAACTCACAAGCCCTACAAAATGCAAGTTCAAGACTTGGGTTATCTGAAGAGGTTATTTTAAACATTTTGAATAAAATCAAACAGAAAAATAAATAGGGCTCCCTATTCCATAAAAAAAGATATTTATTAAGAAAAACACCGGAATGGAAAATTTTGAAAAAAGATTGAACAATATTGTTGAAAAAGTTTTAAACGAAGCATTAAATGAAAAAAGTGCTGATATGGTTTCTAAAATTATGAATAAGGTTGAAACTAATGAGAAACTTCATGGTAAACAATCCAAGTTAGATGTTGCAAAACCCAAAGGGAAAATTACCGCAGCAGACTTCAAAAAACTTCGTGATATGAACGAAGTTACTTTTGGGGATACTGAAGACGATGAAGTGGAACCATACGGTGATTTCAAAACTGAAAAACCAAAAATTCATGATATGAAAGAGGGTAAATATGCTAAAGACAAAGCTGCGGCATTTATTGATTATTTGAAAAAATCGATGGAAAATTCAGATGAAAGAGATAATTTTGAGGGTCGTCCGAGTAAAGTCGTTGGTGTTTATTCCGATATTGATAAACAAAGAATGGAAGAGGAAGATGCAATGGAAGGAAATGCTTTTACTGGGGCTTTAGCAAAAGCAAAAGAAGACGGTAAAGATACTTTTGAAGTTGAAGGAAAAAAATATTCTGTTAAAGAGGGTAAAGGTTCTGCTAAAGTCAGTAAGTCTAAAAAGACAATTAAAATGACAGAATCTGAAGTTATTGATTTAATTGAAAAAATTGTGATGGAACAAAAATCTAATATTAAAAAAAATAGTTCTTCAGTAGAACCAGATTTCAATAAAGTTTCTTCGAAAAACAAAGAATTCAATACTGACCATTTGAAAGCTGTTGAAAAGAAAATGAAGGATTATCTGAAAACGGGTTCTGAAGGAAAATATGAAATGAATCCTGAAAGTTTTCCGGTTGGCAATGGTGAGATGAAGGAAACTCCTAAGAAAGCTTATAAACCATCTGATGCTGTTGAGGAATATGTTGATGCTTTTGCTTATCCTGGACAAACTAATTTAGTTTATGACGAAATTAAACCTAATGATGAGTGGATTGAAGCTAATCTTAAAGGGTCCTCGAAAACAGGTAATGCACAAGTTGATGAAGAGGGTAATGCTTTAGGAAATGTTGTTCCTTCAAAAACTGGTGATAAGTTTTATAAAAACTACAAAGATAACTTATACGGTGCTGAGCAAATGAATGCTTCATACAAGCGTTATCCACAACCAGTAGACCAAGCAGGTGAAGGAACCGAAGATGGTGCCTTAGCGCTCAAAAAAGGGGCAACAAAAGCACAAAAAGTTTTGAATCAACTTGAGTCAAAGGAAAACAAAACAGAAAAAGTTCTTAGTGAAGAGTTTGAAAGAATGAAAAAAATTATTTCTTACAATAAGAGAACTCAATAATCTGTAAAAAATATAATATGTAATTATTATTCTTCATAGGAGACTATGGAGAATTTTTTTAACTGGATGTCTAAACCAATTCCAGCCAACGAGGTTGAAGTTTGGTTTCAAGTTCATAATATAATACCGGAAAAAATAGTGTTGTATGGAGACATATTTGTTTCCTTATCTAAAATTATTCTAGAAACTTACCTTGGGGAAGAAACCTTTGAAACCAAGATAATCATGACTGATGAGGATATTAAAAATCATTATGACTGGTGTTGGAGAAAAATGACCAATGACTTTGAATTAGAAAATCTAAAAATTGAGTGGCAAGGTGAACATAAAGATTATTTGAGAACTTTTTTTGATGAAAGTTTTTATCGTCAAGAAAGTTCTGATATGAGAAAAGCGATTCCAAATTTTATTGTTGAGCTTTTTGATATTGAAAAGCCTTTTGCTAAATCAGATTTAGATATTTTGACTGAAATATACAAATTACTAGATAGGCATGTAAAACACCTATAACTATTGACCATGGGCACCAGGATTGTTATATTCAAGTATATTTGTTTATAAACATAAAAAATTAATAACAAGATGATGGAAACATTAGAGCAAATCAAAGCCCTTACAGAGTCTTTGTCAGTTGACACTGAGAAGTTCTACAAAGGAAACAAAAGTGCTGGTACAAGAGCACGTAAATCAGCTCAGGAGTTGAAAGCTTTGCTTCAGCAACTTAGACTTGAAATTCTGGAAGAAGGTAAGAAAAACTAAAATGTTACAAATAGAAGCATTATTTCTTTTTGTTTTTATTTTTACCTCTTTGATGGTATTGAAAAATATTATCAAATTTATAGGTACCCTACTTGGAAAAGAAACTTTTTTTTCTGGTAGGGACCTTTTCTACCTCTATGCCAGCATAAGCTACATTATAACTTACTTTTTTTATTCATGAATTTTTATCAAGCTTTAGAGCCTTTTCTGGATTACTTTTTTTCAATTAGAAAATTAGAAAATTATCTATCATTCGATTTAGTAATACCTAAAACATGGGGGATGCCAAAATCTATTTCACAGGAATCTCAAATAGTCCCTTTTGAATCACAAATCCCGGAAACCACAAAAGGTTTAAGTTTTGTTTGTGAAATGACAAAGGAGGAAACGGAAAAAACCGTCAAAGGAATTCTTAAACTTATTAAATTAAATAAGGAAAGAGAAGAAAAAGAAGTTCTCTTCAATGAAGTGTTATTAACTTTGAAAAAAACATTTGAGAGTTCTGACTTAAATCATTTGAAAAAACTTCAATTTCATTTTGAAGATGATAAACATAAAGATGTTGAAGATGATGGACCAACAGAGATTATTGGATTGGCTGAATAACGAACAAAAAAAAGACAACCTTGAAGTTTGTAAACATAAAGAAGATTTCGCCAATCAATTAAAAAAAATGAACAAAGATGATTTGTTTAAAAAACCAAAAAAAACATTATGGATGAGAATCAAAAAAATGATTTGGGGTATCTAGAAAAATTAGCTTTATTATCAGATACTTTCTTGGACTTGTTTCCCCAGGGGACAAGTTTAGTTGTATTTGAACTCATTGATGAAGACTATCGCAAGATGCAAAAACATTTTAGAACTATCGACCACCACCACGAACAATTCACGGTGGAAATTTCTGGTGTTGATTTTCACTTTATGCTCAGAAAGGAACAGGCACCTATTTCTGAGGATGAGTAGTAAATTGCCGATACAAAATCTTTTTATCGACACCCCAATCAGATAATAATTTAATAAGATATTTTTTTTGTGCTGTTGATTCGTCTTTAACAAACATACAATCTTTTCGTTTAATATTATAAAAATATTGAGATAATGAGTCGATACATCGTCTAGCTTCCTCAGGGGTTTTTAAAGAAAAAAGATTAAATTTTTCATCTAGCTGTATAATAAGTTTGTTATTGAGGGTAGAAATCATTTTCAAGCCATCACCCTTAAGATAGTTTTTGATAAAAATTTCCATTGAAATCTTATTGTTTTTTTGAATATCAAAAACTTTTTCTTCCATCTTGTAATCTGAAATTTTTAAAAGGTCATAATCAGGGTCCTCAAGTTCTACTTTAATGTTTCTACCAAGTTCGTCAATTTTGTATACATCAAAATACTGGTTGGATTTATTTTGAAGAAAAGCTATTTCGTAATTACAATTTTTACCGTTCTCCACTTTTTTTTCAAAAATCACTTCAGAGTTTTGTTTGGTTAACTCAGAATAAAACTTTTCAGCATTCTTAAAATTGCTAAACTTCTTTATTATTTTTTTGCGAGTCTTATTCTTAAACAACACAATATAATATTTGGGTATCATAGGATGAAAAATTATTTTGAGATATTAGGTGTTTCAGAGAATGCCAGCGAGGAAGAAATTAAAAAACAATACAGGACTCTATCTAAGAAATATCATCCAGATATAAATCCTGATGGGGCAGAAAAGTTCAAAGACATAGCCGAAGCGTATGATGTTCTATCAGACCCGAATAAAAAAATACGTTATGAACAACAAAAAGACAACCCATTTAATGGGGGTCAATTTGAAGAGTTTTTTAGAAACATGTACAACAATGGTTCTGAGGCACCTCCTAAAAGAAAAGTCGCTGATAAATTAATTAAACTACCAGTTACAGTTCTTGAATCATTTAAAGGTTTTTCCAAACAAATAAATTATCAAAGAAATGTCCCATGTGGGGATTGCTCCGGAAGTGGGGGTGATACTATCCTTTGTACACAATGTAATGGTTCCGGATACTTCGTCCAAGTTTTAGGTTCGGGCTTTTTTCAACAAAAATTAAGAGTTGCATGCCCCTCTTGTCAAGCTAAGGGTAAAATAATTACAAAATATTGTAGTTCTTGTTCGGGAGTTGGCACCAAATCTAATTTCGAGTCAGTGACCGTTAACATACCTCGAGGAATTGATGATGGGCAATTTATGAAATTAGAGGGTAAAGGTGATTTTATTCAAGGGATGTATGGAGATTTAATTATCCAAACCGTCATGCAAGAAGAATCAGGTTTTCAAAAAATGGGTAGTGATTTGATTTACAACATGACTCTAAATCTTGAAACAATTAAAGAGGACTTTTTTCAAATTCCACACCCAGATGGTGAATTGAAAATAGCGTCACCGCAAGTGGTAGATACCAACAAACCACTTCGTCTTAAAAACAAAGGTTTCCCTGGTGGGGATATGTATGTTAAGCTAAATGTTGTGTACGATAAGTCAAAATAAACTTATCAAGTAAGTAACGATTTGATAAGTGGTGTAAACCACAGCACCAAATCCATACATACTCAATACTGCCATCCAATTCCAAGTTTTTGAAATCTGAAACATATTTTTGTTTTTACAAGTTGTGCACGCCATAGTATTTATAATTATGAGAGATTTGATTCGCAAACATCTATTGGAATATATTCAAAAAGTTGAGAATAATCAACCGAGAGAGATGGGCGAGGAAAAAAATTTCAAGAAACCTAGAAAGCAATCCAAATCATACTGCAAAAACACCCCTTGTTCAAAAATGGGTTTCAGTCAAAAGGCTTCCTGCCGACCATACAAAAATTGCTACAAATAATTTTTTGGTATTTGAAAATTTTGTTTTAGCTTTGCTGATATCTAATCAAACTGACAGAGCTCAAGATGGCAACACTTACCATGGAAGCAGAAAAAACAAAGAAATTGTCCCGTTACGAAATCTTACTGTCCAAACTAGGAGAAGCACCCTCTTATGCTGCTGTCTCTAATCAGGGTATTCTTCTTCAATTTATAATTGCTGACCCAACAAGTAAAAACAATGGATTAGTTCCAAACGAAGATTGGAATCTTGCTCGAGTAAAAGCAATCCAATTAACAAAGCAAGAATGTCTAAAAATCAAAGTCGGTGAGTATGTATCCTGGATAATAGACCGGTACAATGAACTTGAAAAGACAATTTTTGTATCCGATGTTAAAAATTCCAAAGAGCTCATGAATCTTCGTAATAGGTTTATGGAGGACTTGTATAAGGTCAACTTTGAACTTACCAAGTTTCATCGGTTCAAATCCAAGTTACCGATTAAAAATAGAGACATCAATAAACTGCTGTTTCATCAGCTAGAAGATTTAATGGCCCCATTTTCCTTGGAAAAGAAAAAAGGTACTGTAGAGGAAAAAAAAGCTGCGCAAACAAGTTATGAATACCCAGGTTCAGAAGTTGCGTTTAGGGGTGAAAAATGGACCGTTATCAAAATTTGGGAGAATACTGAACTTGCCAAAGATGCGGCTTGTTTCTTTGGAGGGTATGATTTAAAGCCTATCGAAGGTGAGACCAGTTGGTGTACGTCATCACCTGGAAGTTACAATAGATATTTTTACCATAGTGAGAAAGGTCCTTTATATGTGATTCTTCCTAACGAATCCAAAAGCTTCGGTAACAAAAGCGGTCTACCAACCGATAGATTTCAGTTTCATTTTCAGACGAACCAATTCATGGATAAGCATGATAGGCCAATAGATTTGATAAAATTTCTTAATATTGACATGTCTGAACTTAAGGGGTTTTTCAAACCTGAGTTTGCTACTGGTCTAACCGAGGGAGGCGAAGAGTTGAGTATTGATGACTTCAATCATGGTGTTGTCAGCAAATTTGTTGGTTTGTACGGTTTGGATGAATTATTTAATTTTCTACCAGCTACTCTTAAAAAAATTCATATAAAAAATTCCAACAAAGACCAGGTAATCACAATTCCAAAAACGATTTCAAAGTTCAAAAATCTCGAATCTCTTTATTTGAAGAATTGTGTTGGTAGTTTACCCGATGAAATTTGTTATTTGAAAAATTTGGTTTTTGCGGCTTTTGAGGACAATGAAAAGCTTGAGCAAATACCTGAAAGTATTTTAAGCTTACCTAAACTTTTATTCATTAACCTCAAGGGCAATAAAAATCTAGTACTTTCTGCTAATTTTACAAACAACACTGAGCAGTTCGCTCCAAACATGTGGAAAGGAAAAGGAATGCTAAAAATGGAAATATAAGGGGCATCAGTATATTTATTAGTATGAAATTACTTAATATTCTTAACGGTACTATAATAGTTGAGGTTTCTGAGAAACTTAAGAAACAACTCATTACTAAATTTTCTGAGGAAACTCAAGATGATGCTAAAACGATTTCTCAGTATATTGACGATTTTGAACGTTTCAAGCAATCTATACAAGCAGATAAAAGGGATATTACTCGTTACGATTATAAAACTTTGAAATCTTTAATTGATTCGAAAACGGAGGCCAAGAAACGAAAGAGTGATATTGCAACAGCCTTTAAAAAAATTAAAGAAGCCGAAAAAGAAACTCCTTCAGCAGAACTTGCTGTTGCTTTGAAAAAGTTCTTTGAAATTCAATCAGAGATAAAAGGAGAAAATAAAAACCCAGTAAAAATGGGTTATTTGAAACTCAGAAAGTTTCTCGAAGAAAAATATGAGGACTTTCTCACGCAAAAATTGTTGAATAAGTTCAGAACCGGAAATCAGTTACTCACAACCGAGCAAATTTTATTTTATATTACGAATTACATCCGCAACTATCGAGATTTATTAGATATGCCCGCAGCCGACACAATGAATTTTTCACAATTTGAGCAAATGATTGATGCTCTAGTTGCTGAGAAAGGAATGGAGGAAAAAGTATCAAGTGATGTCAAAGACATTGATATGGTATATGATGATAATAATTTAATAATCTTTTCACCTAAAACTAAAGACCAGTGTATTAGTTTAGGTTATGGACGTTCTTGGTGTACTAGTAGACTTGGAGGGTCAAACCTTTATTATAACTATAGACTTGGGCACAACAGAACCCTTTATTATGTAATTGATAAAGATAGAAGTTATGAGGACAGATATTTTGCATCGGTAGTGTTAGTTGACCCATATGGTAGAACGTCCTTCGCTGATAAAACAAATGCTGGTAGGTTTTCAGGACATGAAAACATCCCTTGGTCTGAAATTTCGGGATTTATTCCAAAGTTGGCTAACTTACAAGATTTGTTTGTTTCAAGACCTTTGTCTGATGATGAAATCGAAATGCGTGATAAGTTCAGAGGTTTAAATTACAGCTCTTCAAATGGTTTTGGTGACAAAACAGTTATGGAGTATTTCGATTCTCCTAGAGAAGTTGAATTATGGATGGAAATCAACAGTCCTAAATTAACGGACCAAGACTATGTTTCTTTAACACCGGAACTGAAAAAAAAGTATATCGCTCTGGGAATGGATTTAACTCCAAAACAAATTTCTTCTTCAGAAGCTGCTGTTTTGAATTATTACGCAAAACAAAAAATTGAGAAAATTAAAAATAGTTCCCTAAACAATTTAAGCTCAGCGGACATCGCCTTACTAAACGCACCAATTTTTGCTAAAACAAAAGAAGAACTTAGAACTAAGTTTGCTGAAAATATTACAGTTGATGGGGGTTCTAAATTTGTTATGAAAGGTATGAGTGACGGTAATGTTGCTAAATTTGCATCACTTTATGGTCTTGAATCAGTTTTCGAGTCATTACCAATAGGTTTAAAAGATATAAACATAGCTGGGGATGGACCAAGCGGTACGCCGCTACAGATTCCAAGGTCAATTACTAGATTTAAAAATTTGGAACATTTAACTTTACAAAACAATTCTATTGATGAAGTTCCAGAATTTATTTGTGAGTTGAAGGAATTGCAGATGCTTGGTATTAAAGATAACCCTGGGCTTTCAACCTTACCAGAGTGTCTTGCAGAGTTACCGAATTTTTTATTTATAAACTTTACTGGCACAAACCTTAAAAGTATACCTGAGGCGTTAAAAGAAAAAATGTTTGAGGTTTCTCCGGGAATCTACAGTAGTATTGATTTTTAATTTCAGTAAATTTTACTTGAACGCAAATTTAAAATAACTTATCTTTGTGTTATGGACGTTGATGTAAAGATTTATGTTTCTAATCTAAAAAAATTCTTCACTGATAATCCCAGTGATTTTGCTAGCCTTGTCCCGATGGACATGAGCGAGGATTTTTTTATTATGGTTGAAGAAATAGCAAACGCAAATTTACACGAAGGGAAGGAAATTCCTCTTACCCGACAACAGTTAATTGATTTGTGCGTAAACCTAAACGGTAACCCGCCAAAGAAAAGTGACCAGGTGTTTGTGGAAATGAAATTCGGAAAATTTTTTCTTAATTGAAAAAAAAGTTTGGTGGATAAAGTTTTTTGAATTATCTTTGAAATGTAATTCAAAAACAAAAAACCATGAACCCACTTTCTTTGACCACCCTGAAACAGGATGTACCCTCGATTTTTGCTAACGGAGCATCTTCAAAGGTATCGGACAAGTACACATTTGTATCAACCTTGGACATCATCGAGAAATTTGAAACCGAAGGATGGCAAGTGAAATCTGCAGTTCAAAAGGGTAAGACCGAGTTTCACGCTCACGAAATCCGTCTTATCAACGGTAAACTTCCATCTGTTGGTGACTCTCTTGTCCAAGCAGTAATTCAAAACTCACACAATGGCACCAAGCCCCTGCAAATTTCTGCCGGATTGTTCCGTCTGGTGTGTTCGAATGGACTGACCGTACCCACAGCATCTGCCACAGAATTTAAACTTCGTCACAAAGGAATTGAGATGGGTGAGATTCGTCGCATCACTGACCAATTCGTGCATACCCTTCCCCAACTTAACCAAAAGGTTGAAATGTTTGAGTCAAAGATTATGACTGAAGCCGAGAGCGTTGATTTTGTTAATAAAGCTACGATGCTTCGTTGGAACTCTGGTTCGCTTCCCAAGATTGATGTTGAGTCTTGGTTGAACCCCTTACGTCAAGGAGACCAGGAGAATACCATGTGGAAAGTCTTCAACCGTGTACAGGAGAAGTTTGTGCGTGGAGGCGAACAGGTTCAAAATCAGAAGGGTCGCTGTATCAAAATGCGGGAGCTTAAGAACTTCGATGTTGTAAACCGCATCAACACAGACCTCTGGGAGCTTGCAGAGTCTTACTGCTAATATTAACTCTAAAGCGGGGGATGGGAGACCATCCCCCTTTTTGACTATGGAGAAACAGGAAATATACAAAAAGGTAAAAGATTTTTACGAAGTTTTTGTTTGTTCGGATAGCATTGAAATAGATTTTGAATCGAAAGTCATTCCATCACAACCACAATGGGCGCGAGAGTTTCACTCTCGTAATTCCCAAGAAATTTTTGTCAAACACTTTGCCAACAAAATGGCTAAAGTGGAACATGAAAAAATTACAGTTGTAATTGAAAAAACCGAAGAAAAAATATCTTTGAAAATGTTCACCAATTACAAGCTCCGTAATCCCGGTAAGCATTGGTTCAAGAGAAACCGTAGCATGCAGTTCATTACTTTAAACACTCGAACGGGGCTGCTTTATACTGGACACATTGGCAAGCTCGGTAATAAAAAGAGAGTTAAAACAATTCATACCAATAAGTTTTGGGGTGAAGTAGGTGCAATTTTTGAATCAGCTGCCACGGCATTATCCAATTCATATAATGAAATAAAAAGTATAGAAAGCGAACTGCTATACACATTTGTCAAAGAGATTCCTGATTGGAAATATTTCGAAACTGGTAATGTCCCAAAACTTACTGGACAACAATTTTATGAATATTATTTAACAAAAAAGGGTGTAAAAATCCCAGACAACTTCAAAATATTTAAAACTTACAATTTAATTCCTCCCACTAAACTATTCCGCAAGGTAAAAAATAAGTTTATCGATGCGGTGATGCTATACAATGATATTAGTGGTGATGCCGTTAGAAAGATATTGCATGAGGTAAACAATACTGTTCCAACGATAGCGATTTATAAGTTTATCATTTCGATTGTTGGTAAAGATAGGCTTCACCAGCGACCGGACCTTTTAAGAAAGTTTTTAACCTACGATAAGACGGATTATCATTTTGCTGTAGATTATTCTCAAGGGATGAGTGACCAGGAGAAAGCCAATGCGTTTAAGTGTCTTATCTCATCGGATATCCATGTGAGGACTCTTCGTGACCATGCGATGTTTTTACATTATCTAAAAGGAAAGGAATTGAATTATCGGTGGAAGGCAAAGAATGAAAACGATTTTGCTTTGGAGCACAAGTTATTCTCTGATGAGTACGATAGGTTAAAGCATGGTATAACTGATAGAATTTATCCGGAGGTTTACCAGGATTACTTTAAGGGGGGGTTAAAAGTTGGGGAATTAAAATATGGTGTTTACCTTTTGGATTCTCAGTATTCTTATTACCATGAGAGTGACTACCAACAGAACTGCGTTAAGACCTATATCCAGAAACCTGATGCCTTTATATTCTCTATTCGCCAGGGTAAGGAACGTGCAACGGTTGAATATAATATTAAAGCATCTGCAGATGAATGGTTTGTCGACAGGGTGCAGTTTTTGGGCAGGTTCAATAAAAAACTTGATGAAAAGTGGGAAGATGTTTTGTCTTTACTCGATGATAGGGTAAAGGGCCTTTTGTATGAGCACGGTTACAAGACAACCCTTAAGAAAGTAAAAGGAGACGTTGAAAAAATAATTGAGATGGATTGGACAGAAAAGGGTCGTCCCATCTGGAAAAACAACCTTGAAATTGTTGATGATATTGATTATCTTTTCTAATGTATGTTTATCAAATTTCATCCTTTTATAAAGAAGCTTGAAGAAAAGAATAACTATTCCTTTTCGGTGTTTAGATTATGTAATGTAAAACAACAAAATCTTCAACTATCCAATTATAATGTGGTTTATGTGAACTCCAGTTATCCGAGTGTGGAATACAACGAAGTTATTTACAAAACAAGTGAGCCTGTCTATTTATTAATGAAGAAAACTTCTACAACAGGTTATTATGATTTGGAATGTTATTTCCCTGCTGATAAGCTGCCACAGATAAAAATATTCTTGAATTCAATTCTTAAGAAAAATGACACAACTAACATCCCAAGAGGTTAAAGAAAAAATTAATAACAAGGAAAACTTTGTGTTGGATTTGTTTGCCACATGGTGCGGACCATGTAAGGTTCTAATGGGAAACCTCGGCGCTTTGGAAAAATCCGGAGAAGCGCTTCCCATGGATATCTATACCCTAGATATCGATTCCGATAGAGATTTTGTTATGGAACTCGGCATTCGTTCTGTTCCCACACTTAAGGTGTATAAAGGGGGTGAAGAGGTCTACTCTAACGTTGGTGTTATGAGTCAGTCTCAGCTCTTGGAGGTGATGGGCAAATACTAAATGACAACTCACGTTGTGGTCTACACAATGGAGGGTTGCCCTTATTGCGTCGACTTTAAAGAGATGCTCCAAAAAGAAGGTATTGAGTTTACCGATAGAGATATCGAACAGAACGATGAAGAATACCAAGTCTTTGTTGAAGTAACAAAGAACGACTATGTCCCTGCGCTTTTGATTATTGAAGAGGGGGGTGATAGTTATAAATCTTTTTTATATGCTCCAGAGCGCGACTACAACGAGTTGACCGAAGCTTTGGAAATTATCAAAAAGCATATTTAATAAATCCTCCATTAAGTTTTGATTGATGAGGTTTCAAACCTAATTGATTAGTATTTATAGTATCCAAAGAAGTTGAATGCCCAGTAATATAATTATATTTCCGAGTAACCTAGTTCCTCAGCCGTTAAGGAGGCCAAATATTGTATTTGAGTATACCACCTTAAACATGAAGCTTGAGGTTCTTTTTGCTGCGGGTATTCAAATTTTCAATCAATTATTAGTTGCTCCTCAAACCAGTTGTATTAATTATGAAATTTTCGGTGCTACAAACCCAAGCTGTACGGTTCAATATACGGATTGTAGTACGGGAGTTGTTACCCAACTTGTAGTTCCGTTTGCAGAGTATAGATACAGATGTGCTAGAAATGGAAGTATATCTGACATTTCTGGTGTTTCAATCACTCAAAGTTTGGGGGCTTGTTATCCTAAAGTTCAAATCTATAGTGGGCTAACAGTTAATAACTTCTTAAGTGTTGGTGGCGTTCAAGTGTTGAATGGAACTGGTGATTGGATTGGACCTGGAACCAACATCACAGGAGCGCAAGGTGCACAAGGTCCTCAGGGAGCACAAGGTACTCAAGGAACTCAAGGGGGTGGACAACCAACAATTTATGGACCCTATTGGTGGACATGGGTTGCTGACTCGACTTTTAATGGGTCTCTAAGGTTAGCGGCAACTAATAGTGACACAACAGTAACTGGTGTTAACACATTGTCAATCTCAGTCTCAGGAGGAACTACACCTCAAGGAGCTGGCATTGTTGATTTAAGTAGTTTATTTTCTCAAATCAATAATAATTGGGATTTGAGAGTTGAATTACTTGATGCTGATGGACCCTTCGATGGTAATTATCTCTATAATGTTACTAGTGGCTCACTGTTTGGTAACTATTGGGATTTTGGGATATCTTTTACTTCAGGAAGCACAAATGTGAACCAAGACATCAAAATGTTTTTTGGTATCGAATTTTTGGATTACAACAATACTTTGAATGCTGCCGCGGGAGCACAAGGTGCACAGGGTGTTCAAGGAGCTCAGGGACCCCAGGGTGCTCAAGGAACAATTGGGCCAACTGGAAATATTGGTGGTAATGGTGCTCAAGGAGCACAAGGAGCACAAGGAACATTGGGTCCAATTGGTGAAAACGGTTTGGTTGGAGCTCAAGGAGCTCAGGGTGCCCAGGGACAGGTAGGTCCACAAGGAAACATTGGTGCTCAAGGAGCGCAAGGGGCACAAGGAGCTCAGGGTGCTGCAGGTCAAAAAGGTACCACTGGTGCACAAGGAGCACAAGGAGCTGAAGGTGTTCAAGGAGCCAGAGGTCCCCAAGGAGATAAAGGATTGCAAGGAGCTCAAGGAGGTCAGGGAATTCAAGGTACTGTTGGACCTCAGGGAGCACAAGGAGTTCAAGGAGCAACCGGAAACAGAGGAGCGCAGGGTGAGGTAGGACCTCAAGGAGCACAAGGACCCCAAGGAGCTCAAGGAGCTATCGGTGCACAGGGACAAGTTGGTCCACAAGGAGCCCAGGGGGCTATTGGTAGCCAAGGGGCACAAGGTGTCCAAGGTTCTAGGGGACCCCAAGGAGCTCAGGGAGCTCTTGGAGCACAAGGAGGTCAAGGAATTCAAGGCACTGTTGGTCCTCAAGGCGCTCAGGGTGCTCAAGGCGTTCAAGGAGGCCAGGGCGCACAGGGTCCGGTAGGACCAACAGGAGAAAGAGGAGCACAGGGTGCACAAGGTAACCGTGGAGCTCAAGGAGATGTTGGTCCCCAGGGACCAACCGGAGGACAAGGTGCCCAGGGTGGCCAAGGAGTTCAAGGTTCAAGGGGGCCTCAAGGTGATATTGGAGCACAAGGTGCTAAAGGCTCTATTGGTGTTCAAGGAGCTGCCGGTGTCAAAGGTACTGACGGTGCTCAAGGAGCTCAAGGTGCACAAGGAGTTCAAGGCTCTCGAGGACCACAGGGTGCCCAAGGTGCTTTGGGGGTTCAGGGGGCCACTGGAGCTCAAGGAAGCAGAGGGCCTCAGGGTGTCCAAGGAGCCATTGGTGTGCAAGGAGCACAAGGAGCGCAAGGTCCAAGAGGACCACAAGGTGCTCAAGGGGGTATTGGAGCTCAAGGAGCCACTGGTGCACAAGGAGCTAGAGGACCACAAGGTGATATCGGTTTTCAAGGAGCAACAGGAGCTCAAGGAGCACAGGGTCCCAGAGGTCCTCAGGGAGTACAAGGTTCTCAAGGAGCTCAAGGAGCAATAGGTGCTCAAGGAGCTGCTGGGCAAAAAGGAGCGGGTGGTGCAGAAGGAGCTCAGGGAGCACAAGGAGCGCAAGGTAGCAGAGGTCCACAAGGAGCTCAAGGAGCTCTTGGAGCACAAGGTGCCAAAGGAGCTCAGGGTGAACGAGGACCACAAGGAGCTCAAGGAGGTACTGGAGTTCAGGGAGCACAAGGGGCTCAAGGTAACAGAGGTCCTCAAGGAGCCCAAGGCGGTATTGGTGCCCAAGGTGCTACTGGTGCTCAAGGTTCCCGAGGACCCCAAGGAGATATTGGTGTTCAGGGTGCTCAAGGAGGACAAGGTGCTCAGGGTAATAGAGGACCTCAAGGAAATATTGGAGCACAAGGTGCTCAAGGTGCCGTAGGTGCTCAAGGTGCTGCCGGAACAAAAGGTGATGGTGGTGCGACAGGTGCACAAGGAGCTCAAGGAGCTCAAGGACCTCGTGGACCTCAGGGTGCTCAGGGAGCCATTGGTGCTCAAGGCGCACAAGGCGCACAAGGTAGTAGAGGACCTCAAGGAGCTCAGGGAAGTATCGGAGCTCAGGGAGCCACCGGAGCTCAAGGTAATAGAGGACCACAAGGTGCTCAAGGGGGTATTGGAGCTCAAGGAGCTACTGGTGCACAAGGAGCTAGAGGACCACAAGGTGATATCGGTTTTCAAGGAGCAACTGGAGCACAAGGAACCCAAGGTCCAAGAGGACCCCAAGGTGCTCAAGGTGCCCAAGGAGCTGTTGGTTCTCAAGGAGCACAAGGTGCTGCTGGTACCAAAGGTGATGGGGGTGCCACCGGAGCAACTGGTGGACAGGGAGCGCAAGGTAACAGAGGACCTCAAGGAGCACAGGGAGCTCTTGGAGCAACTGGAGCACAAGGAACCCAAGGACCAAGAGGGCCCCAAGGGGCTCAGGGTGCACAAGGAGCTACTGGTAACCAAGGGATACAGGGAGCAAGAGGACCCCAAGGTGCTCAAGGAGCCACCGGTGACCAAGGGGCGCAAGGTACTCAAGGACCAAGAGGTCCTCAGGGTGATGTTGGTTTTCAAGGAGCCACGGGTGCTCAGGGTACCCAAGGGCCAAGAGGTCCACAAGGGTCTCAAGGTGCCACAGGTGCCGCTGGGCCACAAGGAGCGCAAGGACCATTCGGACCAAAAGGTGATGGTGGTGCGACAGGGAATACTGG
>Ga0164293_10000503_pt1 | contig 31193 bp, 24 predicted proteins | sample GEODES118metaG_FD_111487 | JGI IMG/M metagenome (GOLD analysis project Ga0164293, IMG submission 111487) | Eutrophic lake water microbial communities from Lake Mendota, Wisconsin, USA - GEODES118 metaG | ecosystem: Environmental > Aquatic > Freshwater > Lake | place: USA: Lake Mendota...
AACACGTCTGGTCGAGGGTTTGCGCGCCACCAGCGGACGATCGCCGGAATCCGTGCGCCGCGAGGCGGCGCAGGCGCTCGCGCGGTGGAGCCGCATCCTGAGCGCCGAGCAGTACCTGCGCGCCGCCGATTCGGCCGGTTCCGCGGGAGCCTCGGATCTTCTGTCGGCGTGCGAAGCCGCGGATGCCGCGGTGCAATCGGGCGCGGGGCTCTTGCAGGCCTCCAGGCTGGAGACGCTGCACGCGTCCGCCCATGCATGGGAGCGTCGCGCGCTCGTGACCGCCGAGGCGCAGGATCAGTCCGTGGCCTTCGACCGCGCGCTCGCCGTCACGCGGTTCGACGCGGGCTCGGCGTCCGCGTGGTTGCGCGCGGCGCGGCGTGCCGCGGCGCTGGACCGGCCCGAGACGGCCGCACTGGCCACCGAGGCGATCCGGTGCGACGACGCGATGGGGCTCGATCCGCTGCTTCGACTCTCGCCGCCCGATCGCGCGCTTGCCGAGCGGCTCGCCGGCGTCAGCGCTGGGCCGCCTGCTTCAGCGCGCTGAGCACCTGTTCAGGCGTGTACGCGTCGCTCTTCAGCAGCACCTTGCCATCGGCCGACTGCACCACCAGCAGCGGAATGCTCACGCGGTCGTAGGCGTGCAGCAGGTTCCAGCCGTCGCTGCGACGGTTCGTGATGTCCACCTTGATGGCGACCACCTCGGGCACGGCGAGCGCGTCGACCACGTCCGCCCGGTGCAGCACCGCGCTCTCGAGCGCCTTGCAGTTCAGGCACCACTCCGCGGTGAAGTCGAGCACCACGATCTTGCCCTCGGCCTTCGCCTTTGCGAGCGTCTCGGCGGCGTAGGGCACCCAGCCCACCGACGCCACGCCCAGCGCGCGCGTGATGCCCACGCTCAGCACCGCGATGAGCAGGCCAAGCGACACGAACAGCGCGCGCGTGAGGTGTCGGCGCGCCAGCCGGATCGTGCGCCACGCCAGCCAGAGTCCCGCGGCGGCACCGATCGCGCCCACCAGCCACCAGTGCTCGGCCCCCGGCGTGGATCGCAGGCCATTCACGCCCGCGCCCACGAAGAACGCCGCGGCCGCCAGGAGCAGCAGACCCATCACCTGCTTCACCACCTCGCTTGCGGGGCCGCTGCGCGGCATGCGTCGCGCCAGGTCCGGATACGCGCTCAGCAGCAGGTACGGCGCGGCCATGCCGGCGCCGATCGTGCCGAACACCGCCAGCACCGTGGGCATGCTTCCGCTGCTCGCCGCCCAGCCTGCCGCGGCGCCCATCAGTGGCGCGGTGCAGGGCGTGCTCAGCACGGCCGTCATCATGCCCATCACGAAGCTTCCGCCGGCGCTCTCGTGGCTTGCCTCGATGCCGTGCACCCACTGCGGCAGGTTCACGCTGAAGAAGCCCGCCATGCCGACGGCCATCACCGCGATGAAGAGCCCCAGGGCGATCGTGAACGCCGGATACTGGAAGAGCTGGTTCGCCGCGGTGAAACCGCTGATGCCGCCCACGAGCAGGCCGAGCGCCAGCCAGAACGCGACCACACCCGCGCTCATCACGAGCCCCAGGCGCAGGCAACGCGCACGATCACCCGCGGCCGCGCTGAGCGACATGATCTTGAGCGGGATCACCGGCAGCACGCAGGGGGTGAAATTCAGCAGCGCACCACCCACGAAGGCAACGAGCATCACCAGCAGCAGTCCCGTGCCGCGCGGGTCCACGTCGAAGCTGGCTCCGAAGAAGTCGAAGCGGATCGCGCCTTCGGCGGGTTCGGTGGAGGTGGAAGCGTCGGCGCCCGCGGCCGCAACCATGCGCGCGGGGTCCAGGCCCGCGAACGCCGCGCCCGCGGCGGGAGCCGTTGCGCCCGCCTGCACGCGCACCTTCACGGGAACGCGCAGTTCGCCCGGCGGCAGGCAGTTCGTCGCGTTGCATGCCTGCACCGAGAGCAGGAGATCCGTGGCAAGGTCGCCCTTGGCCTCGGCCAACGCCTGCAGTCTCGCGAAGATCGTGCCGCTTCCCTCGTAGACCGCGTAGGACTGCGGGCCCTCGCCCACGTCCGCCCGCGCCGTGTGCGGCGTGGGCCACTGCACGCCGGTGAGGCGAAGTCCGCTCGTCTCCGACGCGAGCGAGAGCGTGGTGAACAGCGCGCCCTCGAACACGGCCACGTCGGGCAGCGCCCGCGCCTGCGTCTCGTTCACCCAGATGTGCCATCCCGTCGGGATCGTGAACGCGATCGCCACGTCCACCATGGCGCCCGGCGCGACCTCGGCCGCCGACTGGATGGCCGTGATCTGCACAAGTTCCGAGGATTCACTCGGTTCAGGCGCCGCCTTGGCTGCGGGCGCACCCGCCTTGGGAAGGCTGAAACCCCGGGTGCCAAGCTGCGCGTGGGCGGAGCAGGCCAGCAGCAGAGCCGCTGCGACCGCGATCCAGGCGCCAGGAAACCTGCTTCCCATGCGCCGAGCGTAGCAATCGCGTTCCATCGCTCGCCGAAACGCGTTCAGTCGCGGCTTGGCTTGAAAAAATCGGCAAAATCGGCTAACCTCCCTCCCTCGGTCGGTTGTGCGACCGGCTCCGTCCGTTTCTCGATCGAATCGAATGCTTCAAGCCATGAACATCGCTTCGTCCAGCACCCTCGTCCGATGACGCGCTTCCGCGTCCAGGTCGTGGCTGGAGTTTCCGTCGGCACGCCGACGGCTCTCGAGAGGCGCCCGAAGGAGGCTCGCCGGTAGGCGACTTCCGACAGGGCGTCCGGCGGCACCCTCGGGTGCGGCCTTCGGACGGGTCACGCAGGGCTCGGTGCCCGGCGTGACCCGCGCTCGTTTTCGGTCACTGACATTCCAACATCCCACCATCCCAAGCGACACAGGCAACACCATGAACAGCGAAACCCTCCGCATCCTCGACAGCATCGCCCGCGACCGCAACATCGACCGCGAGATCCTCATCACGGACCTCGAGCAGGCGATGGTCAGCGCGGCGCGCAAGCACTTCAACAGCCTCGACCTCGAGGAGTTCGGGTGCTCGATGGACCGTCTCAGCGGCGCGCTGCGCATCTGGCGCAACCTGCCCGATGGCGCGCAGGAGGAAGTCTCGCTGGCGAGCATGGGGCGCATCCCGGCGCAGACCGCGAAGCAGGTGATGATCCAGAAGTTCCGCGAGGAGGAGCGCAACAGCCTGCTCGAGGAGTTCGTGAAGCGGCAGGGCGAGCTGGTCACCGGCACCGCGCAGCGCTACGAAGGTGGCGCGCTGGTCGTGCAGGTCGACCGTGCCGAGGGCTTCATGCCCCGCAGCGAGCAGATTCCCGGCGAGCAGTTCCAGCCGGGTGACCGCGTGCGCTGCCTGATCCTCGATGTGCGCGACGCGGGCCATCAGGTCAAGATCGTGCTCAGCCGCGCGCACCCCGACTTCATCCGCCGCCTCTTCGAGGCCGAGGTGCCCGAGGTCGCGGACCGCGTGATCGAGATCAAGGCGATGAGCCGCGAGCCCGGCTTCCGCACGAAGCTCGCGGTCAGCAGCGTGGACAGCAAGGTCGACGCCGTCGGCGCGTGCGTGGGCGTGCGCGGCAGCCGCATCCGCAACATCGTCGACGAGCTCGGCGGCGAGAAGATCGACATCGTGCGCTGGAACGAGAGCAGCCAGGTGCTCATCGCCAACGCGCTGAAGCCCGCCGAGGTCGAGGAAGTGAGCCTGTGCTTCGAGCTCGGTCGCGCCACCATCATCGTGCGCGACGACCAGCTGAGCCTGGCGATCGGCCGCCGCGGCCAGAACGTGCGCCTCGCGGCGCGCCTGACCGGCTGGGACGTGGACATCCTCACGCCCGACGAGTTCAGCAAGGGCCTCGCCATCCTCGAGGAGACCGTGCGTCCCGTCGAGGGCGTCACCGACGACATGCTCGACAAGATGGGCGCGCTGGGTCTCATCAGCGTGTTCGACGTCGAGGAAGTCGGCCCCGAGATGCTGGAGAGCGAACTGCAGGCGACCCCCGAGATCGCCGACGCGATCGTGCAGGCCTGCAGCGAGAAGGCCAAGGTGGTCGCCGAGCAGCAGGCCAAGGATCGCGAAGAGGCCGAGCGCCTCGCCGCGGAGGAATCCAGCGCCGCCGACGCGCTGCTGGGCGGTGGCGAGGGCGCGGTGCAGACCGACGACGCCTCGGAGGCCGCGGCCGACGACATTCTGGGAGGCGGCAAGGCCTGATGGCCTGACGCCTCGATCACGACCACACAGGAGAACCCGTGAGCAAGATCGCGAAAGTCCGAGTCTCGCAGCTGGCCAAGGAACTGGGCGTCCCGTCCAAGGACATCGTCGCCCGGTGCACCGCGGAAGGCATCGATGACGTGAAGCAGCCGCAGTCGACCGTTTCGGCCGGCCTTGCGGCGACGATTCGCGAATGGTTCGCGGGTGCTGGTGGCGTGGCCGTCGCGGAGGCGCCCGCCGTCGAGAAGACGGAGGGCGAGGCCGCCGAGGCCGACGCGCCGAAGAAGGCACGCAAGGGCATCGTCAAGCAACCGTTCGAGGCCCCGAAGGCCGCGCCTGCGCCCGCGCCTGCGCCGGTGTCCAGGCCCGTGGAACCCAGGCCCGTCGAGGCAAAGCCGATCGAGGCCACGCCCGCCGAGGTGAAGCCGGTCGAGCCCAAGCCCGTCGAGGCGAAGGTCGCGCCGGTGGTCGCGCCGCCCGTGGCGCCGCCCGTCGCGAAGCCCGTCACGCCGGTGCAGCCGCCCCGGCAGGGCGGTGATGGCGGCGCTCCGGTCAAGCCCACCACGCCGCCGCCTGCGCGCGGTCCCGTGCTGAAGCCTGGCCCGCCGCCGGTGATCAACGTTCCGTCCCGACCGAAGGAAGTCCGTCCTGTCGGTCCGCGTCTCGAGCAGCCGGTGAAGACCGCGATGAGCGGCCCCAAGCTGATCCGTGTGGAGCAGCCCGAGAACCTTCCCGCGCCTCGGCCCCGCATGGGTCCGCCGATGTCGCGCGGCCCGCGCTTCGGTGGAGCAGGTGCCGGCGCCGGTGGCGGTGCGGGCGTCACGCCGCCGCCAGGTGGTCGCAGCTTCGGCGGCGATCGTCGTGGTGGCGCGGGTGCGCGTCGCGCGAAGGCGGGCGAGACGGGTCGTGCACGCGAGGAGGGCGGCGGTGGTGGCGGTGCCGAGCCATGGCGCGCACAGGACCTTGCCGAGCGCGAGGATCGCCTGAACCGCTCGGGTGGATTCTTCCGATCGCACAAGCGCACGCCCGACAGGCGAGGCCCCGCGCCGGCGCAGAAGCCCTCGGGTCCGCCGCAGGGCCCGGTCAAGATCGCGGAGCCGATCCACATCAAGGAGCTCAGCGCGGTCACCGGCGTGAAGGCCGGCGACATCCTGAAGAAGCTCTTCCTGCAGGGCACGGTCGCCACGATCAACAGCGTGATCACCGCCGATCAGGCGCTCGAGACCATGCTGGAGTTCGGCGTGGAGCTGGAGATCGAGGAGGCCAAGAGCGCCGCCGAGATCATCGAGGCCGGCTTCAAGGAGCGCGTGCGCAGCGACGAGCGTCCGCGCAGTCCCGTGGTCACCATCATGGGCCACGTCGACCACGGCAAGACCAGCCTGCTGGACCGCATCCGCAACACGAACGTGGCGGCGGGCGAGGCGGGCGGCATCACGCAGGCCACGCGCGCCTTCCAGACGCGCGTGAAGGCCGGCGAGAACGATCGCGTGGTCACCTTCATCGACACCCCCGGCCACGAGGCCTTCACGAACATGCGTTCGCGCGGCGCGAAGGTCACCGACATCGTGGTGCTGGTGGTCGCGGCCGACGACGGCGTGATGCCGCAGACCGTGGAGAGCATCAACCACGCGAAGGCCGCCGGCGTGCCGATCGTGGTGGCGCTGAACAAGATCGATCGCCCCGAGGCCACCGAGAACAACATCCAGCGCATCTTCGGCCAGCTGGCCGAGCACGGCCTGAATCCCGTGCCGTGGGGTGGCACGACCGAAGTCATCAAGACCAGCGCCACGGCCGGCACCGGCATCCAGGAACTCCTGGATGTGCTGGACTACCAGGCCGAACTGCTGGGCCTGAAGGCCGACTTCAAGGGCATCGCGCAGGGCACGGTGCTGGAGGCGCAGGTCGAGGAAGGCCGCGGCCCGGTCGCGCGCCTCATCGTGCAGGAAGGCCTCCTGAAGCGCGGCGACTTCGTGGTGATCGGCCGCGCCTTCGGACGCGTGCGCGACATCGTGAACGACCGCGGTCAGCGCGTGGACGAGGCGGGCCCGAGCACGCCGGTGGCGATCAGCGGCATCGACCTGCTGCCCGACGCCGGTGACAGCTTCTTCTGCACCAAGAGCGTGAAGGAGGCCGAGGAGGCCGCCGAGGAGCGCCGTCGCATCGAGCGCGAGCGCGAACTGGCGGCCCCGAAGATCACCCTGGACAACATCTTCGAGCACATGGGCAAGGCCCAGGTGAAGGAGCTGTCGCTGGTGGTGAAGGCCGACGTGCAGGGCAGCGCCGAGGCGCTGCGCAGCGAGCTCGCGAAGATCAAGACCGACGAGGTCGCGGTCAGCGTGAAGCACTGCGCGGTGGGCGGCATCAACGAGAGCGACGTGGCGCTCGCCAGCGCCACCGGCGCCATCATCGTGGGCTTCAACGTGACCAGCAGCGGCAAGGCCCGCACGCAGGCCGAGCAGAAGGGCATCGAGATCCGCCTCTACGAGGTGATCTACGACCTGGTCGACGACGTCACCAAGGCGGCGTCGGGCCTGCTGGCCCCCGAGATCAAGCTCGAGGTGCTGGGACACGCCGAGGTGCGCCAGGTGTTCAAGATCAGCAAGGTCGGCATGATCGCCGGCTGCTACGTGACCGACGGCGTCATCGAGCGCAACGCGCAGATCCGCGTGACGCGCAACGGCATCGTGGTCGAGAAGGACCGCCGCCTCGAGCAGCTCAAGCGCTTCAAGGACGACGCCAAGGAAGTGCGTTCCGGCAACGAGTGCGGCATGAAGATCGTGGGCTACGACGACATCAAGGAGGGCGACGTGCTCGAGTGCTACCGCACCACGACCGTGAGCCGCTCGATGCCCGAGAAGCGATGAGGCACCACCGCGACGAGTCCGGCCATGAGCGCGCCGACGGGCGCGTGACCAGCGCGCTCACCCGCGCGCTGCGCCAGGCCCTGATCGGCGGGCTGTCCGATCCGCGCCTCGACGGCACGCTGGTCACGGTGACCGGTGGCACCCTGTCGCCCGATGGGCAGTCGTTCACGGCCGGCATCTCGGTGCTGCCGGAGACGTCGGGCGCCCTGGCGCTGCAGGCGCTGCGTCACGCCTCGGGTCACCTGAAGCAGGGCATGGCGCGCCATGTCGAGATTCGCCGCATGCCACGACTGGAATTCCGCCTGGACGACTCGTTGAAGCGCCAGGCGGCGCTGGACGCATCGCTGTCCGGGGATGCCCCGGAAGCAACGCACGAAGGAACCCCATGACCGCATCCGCCATGAAGAGCGACCTCGCCATCGGTAAGTTCAAGGAGCTGCTCAAGTCCCACGCGTCGGCGCCACCGACCCCACGGACCGACCTGATCGAGCTGCTCATCGAGAGCTTCATGATGGCCGACGCCACCGACGAGCAGGGCTCGAACGCGTTCGACAAGCTGATGCGCGGCAGCGTGGACGTGAACGACCTTCGCGCCATGCTGGTGAAGGAGCAGGTGAGCCTGATCGGCGTGCGCTATCCGCTTGCGTGGGATCGCTGCGTGCTGATGCGCCGCACGCTCATGGACATCTACAAGCGCGAGCACAAGGTCAGCCTGGAGCGCCTCCGCAACCTCTCGAAGAAGGAGGCGAAGGCCTACATCGAGGGACTTGCCGGCATCACGCCGTTCGTGGCGGCGCGCACGCTGCTGCTCGGCCTGAGCATCCACGCGGTGCCCGTCGATCAGGCCACGGTGGACGTGCTCAGCGAGGCCGAGGTGCTGTCCGACGCGTCGGAGCCCGTCGAGGTCGCCGCGCTGCTCTCGCGCCACGTGCTGGCCGAGGACGCGCTGGAGGCGCACGCCGCGCTTCGCAAGGCCACCGATCGCTTCCTGGCCAGCGGGCGTGTGCCGCGGCTGGGCAAGAAGCGCAAGTGACGCGGCGTCGCATGCCGGCCGGTCCGCTTCGCATCGTCGCGATCGCAGGATCCGTCTGGTGTGCGCTTGCGCATGCTGCGCCGCAGGTGACGGCGACCCCGCCGGCGCAGCCCGGGGCGGTCGCGGCGCCAGCCCTCGTGCCGCCCGGTGCGCTTCGGCCGCTGCCCGCGGGTGATCCCGCACTCATGCATCGATCGCTCGAGCAGGTCGCCGAGGCGATCGCGCCGCTTCGCGGGGAGGCGCCGCCGCTCGACGCACCCGAGCCGAACGCCTCGGTGCGCGAGGCGCGTCGGCTGGTCTCGGCGGGACAGCTCGAGGCCGCGGTGCAGTTTCTGGCGGAGCATCTGCGACGGGACAACGGCGACCTGCAGGCCTGGCGCGAGCTTGGCCGCGTGCTGGACGCCGCCGGTCGGCGCGACCTCGCCAATGAGGCGTGGGATCGTGTGCTCTCGATGCAGCCGCTCGATCCCGAGGCGCTCGCCTCCGGTGGCGTGGACGCCGCCAGCGCGCGACAACCGCTGGCGGCCGCGGAGCGCCTGCTTCGGCTGCGCCAGATGGTCCGTGTCGGCGAGGCGCCGCAGCCCGAGCCGCGCGAGGCCATCGGTCACGCGGTGGCGCTCGGGCTTTCCCTGCGCGAACTGGGCTACCTGCGCGCGGCGACGCAGTGCCTGAACGAGGCATGGCAGTCGAGTCAGGCATGGACGGGTCCCGAAGCCGCCGCCTTGAAGCGGCAGTCCGCGGACCTGATGCGCATCGCTGGCGAATGCGCGCTGGCCTCGGGTGATCCGGCCGCCGCGGCGAAGGCCTTCGCGTCGGCGCTCGCGTCGGCACCGGTCGAGGATCGCGTGTCGCTCGGTCGACTTGCGTGGGCGCTGGTGCAGTCGCAGCAGGAGGCCCGGGCGTCCGAAGTCGTCGCCCGATCGTTCGCGCAGCCCGACGCACCCGGACGATCCGGATTGCCGACCGCGCTGGCCGCGCTTCCCGACGCTGCCCGCGAGTCCATCGCCGCGGCGGATCCCGCCCGTCTGGATCTCCTGGCGCTGCGGGCGCGTGTGCCGGCCGGTCTCGTCGCGTTCGCGAGTGACCTGCGGGCGCGCGGCACCGATCGCGTTCACTTCGGCCCCGCCCTCGGGTGGCTGGCCGAGCGCATGGGTACCGCGAAGGCCGTCGAGATGGCGTGTCTTCGTGCGCAGGAAGCGCCATGGCTCGCCGCCGAGATCGCCGCGGGCCTGCGTGCCACCGCGGCCACGCCGTCGTCGCTGCGCGCGCAGTTCGCATCGCGCAACGATGACGCATCGCGCCTGGTGCGGGCGCACTTCGAGCTGCTCGGGGGCGAGGCGCAGCTGGCATCCGAAGCGGTCGGCACGCCGGAGGCGTCGAGCGCATTCACCGCCCCCATGCGCGTGGTGCAGGTGCTGGCCGCCGGCGCGCTTGAGGATGGAGCCGGACTTCGCCGGATCGCCGCCGAACCGGTGTCCGACGCGCGCGTGGCCGCCGCCCTGGCCGACGCCTTCGTCGCGCTCGGGGATCGACAAGCCGCGAACGCCTGGTCGGAGAAGGCGATCGAGCTGGATGGTGACGGGCCCGAGGCATGGCTCGCGCGCGCGCGCGCCGACCTCATGCCACCAGTCGAGAAGGAGCGTCCGGACGGTCCGCAGTCCCGGCTCGCCGAGGCTCGCCTGGCGGCCGAGCGCGCCTGGGAGGCCGCGCCCTCTCGATCCGACGTCACGCGCACGCTGCTGCAGCTGCTCGCGCCGGACTCGGCGCAGCGCAACGAGATCGTGGAGCTGCTCCGGCAATCCCCGCAGGAGGATGTGTCCCTGCGCGAGCTGGATCGCGCCGAGGCGCTGCGCCGCGTGCAGGCCGGTCAGGGGGAGCCGGCGCTGGATCCGCTTCGAACCCTGCTGGTCGAGGATCCGCTCGACGCGGAAGTGGCGCGGGCCCTGGTCTCGGCGGGTGCGGCGGCCGAGCAGCTCGACGCGGTCGAACGGCTCCTGCTGGATCTCTGCAAGCGCCGCCCCGCAACGGCCGTTCCGTTGGAGGCGCTCTTCAGCGTGCTGGCGAAGCGGGGCCGCATCGATGCGGGTGTCCTGCTCCTGCGGCAGGCTGCGCTGGACGAGCCCGAGAGTCTGGCGCGAAGGCTTGCGTGGGCGCGCGCGCTCGCGATCGCCGGTCGCGCCGACGAGGCGTGGGCGGCGTTCGACGCGTTGCCCGATGTGCGCAATTCGCCGCGCCTCACGCTGGAGCGCGCGGAGTTCGCGTTGCGGGCGAACCGCGAGGACGCCGCCATGCGTGCGCTGCGCGGCATTCAGGAGACGCCCTCGCTGAGCTCGGCGCAGCGGCTCACGGCCCTCACGCTTGCGCTCCGGCTGTCGGCGGAACTTCCCGGCCGTCGCGAACTCGCCGGCTCGCTCGGCACCGCCGCGCTGGCATCGCCCGATGCAGGCCCGCTCGCGCTCGCGGCCGCGATGCTGGCGGGCGACGACCTGGAGGCGGCGGAGCTCGCGCGCTCGCACGCGCGCGCGTGGAGCGCGACCGCGATCACCGAGGCGGCGCAGCGCCTGATCGACGAGCGCGAGGCCGATCGTGCCGCGGCGTTTCTGCGTTCGTGCGCCTCGCGGATCACCGCATCCGAGCGGGTGCCGCTGCTGCGCGCGTCGCTTGCGGCGCTGGCGGCGGCCGATCAACCCCAGTCCGCGCTCGAGCTGCTCCGGGGCGAACGCGCCGCCAGCAAGCGATCGGTCCTCGTCGACGCGTCGAATGCCGACGAGGCCACCGAGATCAACGAGCTCGCCGGCATGTTCCTGATGGCCGGTCGTGACGCATCGGCGGTCACGCTCTTCCAGACCGCGGTCGAACTGCGTCCGGACCTGGGCGAGGCGCTGAACAACCTGGCCTGGATGCGGATCGTCGCGGGCCAGCTCGACGCCACCACGGGCGAACTGGTCCGTCGCGCGCTCGAGGCGGGCCCCCAGGAGCGCAGCACGCTCGACACCGCAGGCTGGTGGTCCTACGTCTCGGGCGCGCCCCTCGATCAGGCGCTCGAGCGCCTGCGCCGCGCGACCGACGGCCCGGATCCGGGACTGGAGCCGCTCGATCACCTGGGTGACGCGCTCTGGGCCTCGAACCTGCGCGAGGAGGCCACCACGGCCTGGCGTCTGGTGGTCGAGCGTGGTCGAGGCAGCGCCTCGCGCGCCGCGGCGATGCAGGCCTTCGATCGCATGCAGTCCCGCCGCACCGGCCTTCGTGCATGGAGCGCGGCTTCCTTCTACGATGCGCGGGACGGCGCCGCGATCGCGCGTGCGCAGGCGAAGTTGCAGGCGATCGCGGAGGGGCGCGAGCCCCCGATCGCGCCGCGACCGCCCGCCACGCCCACGCCCGCCTCCGTTCCCTGACCATGGCTGGACACAGCGCCTGGAAGAACATCAAGCACCGCAAGGCCGCGGTCGACGCCAAGCGCGGCCGCATCTGGAGCAAGCTCAGCCGCGCCATCATCGTGGCCGCGCGCAACGGTGGCAGCGATCCGAAGTTCAATGCCGTGCTGCGTCTGGCGATCCTGGACGCGAAGGCCGGCAACATGCCGCGCGAGACCATCGAGAAGGCGGTCAAGAAGGGGGCGGGCGAGACCGACGGCGAGCGCTTCGAGCCCGTCCGCTACGAGGGCTACGGCCCGGGCGGCGTGGCCGTGATCGTCGAGGCCCTCACCAGCAACGTGAACCGCACCGCGCCCGAGATCCGCGCCATCTTCGACAAGAACGATGGCAAGCTCGGCGTGCCGGGCAGCGTCGCGTTCTCCTTCCAGCAGCGCGGTGTGCTGCTGGTGTCGGCGACGGCCGCAGCCGAGGACAAGCTCATGGAGGTCGCCATCGAGGCCGGGGCCGACGACGTCTCCAGCATGGACGAGGGGTTCCAGGTGCTCACCGAGCCGGCGCAGTTCGGCGCCGTGCGCGAGACGCTCGAGGCGCGGGGCATCGTCACGGAGAGTGCCGAGGTAGCCTTCCTCCCCGTGAGCCCCGTGGAGATCGACGAGACGGTGCGCGCCAAGCTGGAGAAGCTGGTGGACGCGCTCGAGGAGCACGATGACGTGCAGAAGGTGCACACCAGTGCGGCGTGATGTGCGCGTGATCCTTCGCTGCGTGCTTGCATGCCTGCCCGCGCTGCTGCTGGCGGCGTGCGGTTCGATGGAACGCGATTTCCCCGGCTACAGCCGCGATCAGGTCTGGAAGGCGATGGTCGAGACGGCCGAGGATCCTCGATATCCCGACTGGATCGTGGTCGACAACGAGGTGTTCCGGGACGACGCCTCGGCCACGGTCGAGATCCGGCGCGACCTGCGCCGCGACGTGGTGATCGTGGGACAGAAGCCGCGCCGCGAGGAGCGCGAGTGGCGCTTCACCGCGAACGTGACCTCCACCGAGCCGCCGTCGCTCACCTTCGCCAGCCGCTCGGCCAGCATTCCGGCGCACTTCTGGCTGCAGGGCCAGCAGTTCATGAACGAGGTCGAGCGCCGCCTCGCCGGCATGGCGCTTCCGCCTCCAAGAACCGTCAAGCCGATCGAGCGTCCCGAAGCCGAGAGCGTCGAGCCCGCCCAGCCGCTTGTGCAGACCGCGCGCGGCACCGAGGTGCGCACGCCGGGGTCCGAGCCTGCGGTCCCAGCCGACATTCCGGAGGCGCCGATGCGGCCCTCGCCTGCGATCGTTCCGTCGCCCGCGCGCGCGCCGGCGGCGTCACCGGCGCCAGCGCCCGCGGCGGAGCCTGCGGCTGAGCCAGCGGCTGTTCCGGCGTCGCAGCCGGTCGTGCCTCCAATCTCGGAAGCAAAGCCCGCGCCCGAGCCTGCACCCGCGTCCGCGCCCGAGCCCGCGCCCGAGCCTGCACCCGCACCTGAGTCCGCGCCCGCGCCCGCGCCCGAGCCTGCGCCCGCACCTGAGCCCGCGCCCGAGCCTGCACCTGAGCCGGCGCCCGCGCCTGCGCCCGCACCTGAGCCCGCGCCCGCACCCGAGCCTGCGCCCGCGCCTGCGCCCGCACCCGAGCCTGCGCCCGCACCTGAGCCGGCGCCCGCGCCCGAGCCTGCGCCCGCACCCGAGCCCGCGCCCGCGCCAACGCCGCCGCCGTTCGAGCCACCGCCGGAACCCTCGCGCGCGCCCTCACCCGCGCCAGAACCAGCTCCCGCCCCGGCGAAAGAGCCTGCGTCCGAGCCACCGTACGAGCCTCCGCCCGAGCCGGATCAGCCCAAGGGCAGTCCCTCCAACGCGCAGGGCTGACGCGGGGCGGGGTTACACTTGCCCCTCCAAATCCATTCGCCTGAAAGAAGGAGATCGACCCATGGCTTCTCGCATCACCATGTCCAAGTCTGGCCTGCAGGTTCCCGACGAGCCCATCGTTCCATTCATCGAGGGTGACGGCACGGGCCCCGACATCTGGAAGGCGAGCGTGCGCGTGCTCGATGGTGCGGTGGAGAAGGCCTACGGCGGCAAGCGCCGCATTCACTGGCACGAGGTGCTGGCCGGCGAGAAGGCCTTCAACAAGACCGGCAACTGGCTGCCCGAGGAGACGCTGCAGGCCTTCCGCGACATGCTCGTGGGCATCAAGGGCCCGCTCACCACGCCGGTGGGTGGCGGCATCCGCTCGCTCAACGTGGCGCTGCGGCAGATCCTGGATCTCTACGTCTGCCTGCGTCCCGTGCGCTGGTTCAACGGCGTGCCGAGCCCGGTGAAGAAGCCCGGCGACTGCAACATGGTGATCTTCCGCGAGAACTGCGAGGACATCTACGCGGGCATCGAGTTCAAGGAAGGCTCGCCCGAGGCGAAGAAGTTCATGGACCTCTTCAAGGAGGCCTTCCCGAAGGAGTTCGGCAAGATCCGCTTCCCGGCAACGAGCGGCATCGGCCTGAAGCCCGTTTCGAAGGACGGCAGCGAGCGCCTCATTCGCGCCGCGATCGCCTACGCGCTGCGCGAGGGCCGCAAGAGCCTCACGCTGGTGCACAAGGGCAACATCATGAAGTTCACCGAAGGCGCCTTCAAGGACTGGGGCTACGCCCTGGCCGCGCGCGAGTTCCGCGGCGACACCGTGAGCGAGCGCGAGACCTGGATCCTGGGCAACAAGGAGGCCAACAAGGACCTCACCGCCGAGGCCAACGCGCGCATGATCGACCCGGGCTTCGACATGATGACGCCCGAGCAGCAGAAGAAGATCGTGGGCGAGGTGGAGACGGCGCTCAAGCTCTGGCCCACGCACGGCGAGGGCAAGTGGAAGTCGAAGCTCCTGATCAAGGACTCCATCGCGGACATCACGCTGCAGCAGGTGATGACGCGCGCCAAGGACTTCGACGTGATCGCCACCATGAACCTGAACGGCGACTACCTCAGCGACGCGCTGGCCGCGCAGGTGGGCGGCATCGGCATCGCGCCGGGCGCCAACATCAACTACGACACCGGCCACGCCATCTTCGAGGCCACGCACGGCACCGCGCCGAAGTACGCGAACCTCGACCAGGTGAACCCCGGCAGCGTGATCCTGAGCGGCGAGATGATGCTGCGCTACATGGGCTGGAACGAGGCCGCCGACCTGATCATCGCCGGCATGGATGGCGCGATCGGCGCCAAGACCGTCACCTACGACTTCCACCGCCTCATGGAGGGTGCGAAGAAGGTGAAGTGCAGCGAGTTCGCCACCGAGATCCTGCGGCACATGGACGCCCGCGTGCCGGTGCCGGCCTGATCCGGTGTCGCTGCCGCGGGAATCGCAGGGCGGCGCCGATGCGTCGCAGATCAAGCCGCCGCCCGGCGTGTACGGGGCGGGGGCGCTGCTCGCGCTGTGGGTGCTGCTGCCGCCGTTCGCGGGCTTCTACCTGCTCAGCCAGATCGCGCCGCTCACGGACTGGTTCCGTACGGATGGATTCAGGGGCCCGGCCATCTTTGCGCTGGGCTACGCGCTCTGCTGCGGCGCGGGGTTGCTGCCCACGTACGCACCGAGCATCGCGGCGGGTTGGATCTTCGGTCCCTTCGTGGGCTTTCCCGTCTGTGTGGCGGGCTATCTCGGGGGCAGCACGCTGGGTTTCGCGCTCAGCCGACTGGCCGGCCGCGGCGGTCAGGTGCAGGCGTGGATCGACCACTGGCCGAAGGCGGCGGTGATCCGCTTCGCGCTCGTCGAGGAGAAACCCTCGCGCACGGCCCTCATCGTGGGTCTGCTGCGCCTCTCGCCGAGCTGCCCGTTCAGCATCACGAACCTGGCGATGGCGGGGGCGGGCGTGCGTTTCCCGATCTTCCTGCTCGGCACGATGGTCGGTATGGCGCCTCGAACGCTCGCCGCCGTGATCGTGAGCCACCTGGGCGCCGAGCAGGGTGCGAAGGACCTGGTCGAGCTCGCCACGCAGCAGGGGTTCGTGGCGGTGGCGATCGGCGTGGTGCTGCTGGTCGGCTCGCTGCTGCTCATCGGGCACATCGCCCGGGTCGCGCTCGAGCGCGCGCTGGCGGCAGGAACGCGGCCGCCGCAGTAGATTTCCCGATCCCCATGGCAACGAGCACACCTGCGAAGAAGCGCGGCACGAAGGCCGCGAAGGGCTGGCGCACCGCCGCCACGAGCGATCGTCACGACCTCTACGAGGAGAGCGTCCAGAGCCCCGAGGAGGAGAGCGCCTTCATCGACCGGGTCTTCCGGTCGATCCGCGGGCGCACACCCTCGATCCTGCGCGAGGACTTCTGCGGGACGCACTTCCTCAGCGGCATCTGGGCGAGTCGCCGCAAGACGAACCGCGCGATCGGCTTCGACCTGCACCGTCCCACCGTGGCCTGGGGCCGCGCGCGCCGCGCCACGCAGCTCACGGCCGAGCAGCTCAAGCGCGTCGACATCCGCATCGGCGACGTGCGCACCGCGCGCAGCGAGCCGGTGGACGTGATCGCCGCGTTCAACTTCAGCTACTTCCTGTTCAAGCGGCGCGAGGCGCTCATCGGCTACTTCCGGCACGCGCGCAGTCAGCTCAAGCGCGACGGCGTGATGTTCCTCGACTGCTACGGCGGCTACGAGAGCTTCAGCGAGCAGACCGAGGAGCGCGACCTCGACGGCTTCACGTACCAGTGGCACACGGAGCGCTACGACCCGGTCTCCGGCGACGTGCTGAACCACATCCACTTCGTGTTCCCGGACGGCACGAAGATGCGCAAGGCCTTCACCTACGACTGGCGGCTCTGGACCATCCCCGAGATCCGGGAGTGCCTGGCCGAGGCCGGTTTCCGCCGGACCCACGTGTACTGGGAAGGCACCGACCACGCCTCGGGCGAGGGGGACGGCATCTTCCGCCGCACCACCGTGGGCGAGGCCTGCGGGGGCTGGATCGCCTACATCGCCGCCGAGAAATGATCCGGAACCCCCGCTAGAGTCGCCCCATGGTCCCTCCCTCGATCCTGGCTCCCGTGACCCGAGATCCCGCGCTGGCTGCCGCCATCGTGGGCGGACTCCGTGACGTCGAGGCGACCTTCGCGCAACAACTCCGCAGCGACCTGCCCGCCGTGAACGAGCTGGCGCAGCACGTCGAGCGCTACCGCGGCAAGATGCTGCGTCCCACGCTGCTGTTGCTGAGCGGCATGGCGGCGGTGGGGGCCCGCGACGGCGCGCCCCTGAAGAAGGCGCACCGCATCAGCGCCGCCGTGGCCGAGATGATCCACATGGCCACGCTGGTGCACGACGACGTGCTCGACGAGGCCGACACGCGTCGCCGCGGTCGCACGGTCAACAGCCTGCGGGGCAACGAGACGGCCGTCATGCTCGGCGACTGGCTGATCTCCAACTCGTTCCACCTGTGCTCACTCGTGGGCGATCCGGCGATCAACGTGCTGTTCGGCGAGACCACGAACACCCTCTGCGAGGGCGAGCTGCTGCAGCTCAGCCGCCGCGAGGATCCGACGCTCGACGAGAAGACCTACATGGAGATCGTGCGCCGCAAGACGGCCGCGCTGGTCGCCACGTGCTGCTCGCTGGGCGCGCGGCTCTCGGGTGCCTCGGACGACGTGCAGGCGGCGCTCAGCCTCTACGGCGAGCGCACCGGCTGCGCCTTCCAGATCCAGGACGACGTGCTGGATCTGGCGGGCGAGGAGGCCGTGGTCGGCAAGACGCTCGGTCGCGATCTCGAGAAGGGCAAGACCACGCTGCCCGTCATCCTGCTGCTTCGCGGCGCCAGCCCATGGGAGCGCAGCGAGGTCCTCCAGATCATCCATCGTCGCGACGGCGCGGCCCTGCTTGAGCGCTTGCGCCGCAGCGGCTGCCTGGACGAGGCGAAGGCCACGGCGCAGTCGCTCGTCGATGCCGCGAAGGCGGCGCTCGATGCGGTGCCCGCCGGTCCCGCACGCGAACTGCTGCGCGATCTCGCCGACGAGGTCGTTCGGCGTCAGGCCTGAGCGGGCACTCGAGAGGTCAAGGTCACTTGGCGGAAGCGGGCGCGTCGGTCTTCACCGGCTCGGGGCGCGGCTTGGCCTTCTTGGCGGGATCCGGCTTCTCGGCCAGCAGGGGCGCCAGCGCCTTCTTCATCGCCTCCGGCTTCAGGCCCACGTAGCGCACGGCGCCATTCACGTCGATGACCAGGTTCACGGGCTTGTCCAGCAGGCCCATGCTGCCCAGCCATGCGCCCTGCAGGTCCACCGCGACCGCCATCGCCGGGGCGCTTCGCGCCATGTTCTTCGCGGCCGTCTCGGCGTCATCCTGCATGTGGATGGGCACGAAGCGCACGCCATCGGGCAGCGAGGTCTTCACGCCTCGCAGCAGGCTGCGTCCACCCTGCTTCATGCTGAAGGTCTGCACCACCGTCACGGTGCCATCGCTCGGGGCGACGGGCTCGCCGCCGAACCACTTCACGCTTGCAGGTGCGGCCGGAACCGCGAAGCCCATGTTCGCTGCCGCGGCGGCGCGGGCCTCCGCGGGAACGGCTGGATCCAGCCACGCCGCGTCGGGCTCGCCGCGGGCCGCCAGCAGGATGCCGGCACACAGGGAGAGCAGTGCGAGCGGGGCGCGAACGGAACGATGAAGCTTCATGCGCGCAGCATACGGCTGCGTGCTCGTCAGGCGTGTCCTGCTCGATCGTCGGGTCGGGAGCGGTTCCAGCGGGATGATCGCTGGATCGACTCAGTACTTCCGCGGCGTGCCAGTTCCCCGAGGCTTGTCGTCCTGCGCCGCTGGCTGGGCGGCGTTCAGCGCGCGCTGCGCGTCGGCGAACCGCTTGAACAGGTCCTCGGTGAGCGCGCCTGGAAGGCCCTGCCAACGAACCACACCGTCGCTCGAGACGACGACGCAGTGTGGAATCGCCTGGACACCGAAGAAGCCGTGCAGCTGCTTCGAGGGAGCCAGTGCCAGCGCATACCGGAAGTCGCGAGGTGACTTCCCGATGCGGGTCATGCCCTGCTGAAAGGCCGCCTGCTGCTCGTCGCTCACCCCGACGCACTGCGCGATGTCGGTGAACTTCGTGGCCAGATCGTTCATGTGCGGAATGCTCGCCACACAAGGGCCACACCAGGTCGCCCAGAAGTCGATCACCAGCAGCTTGCCTGCAGGCGCGGGCGGTCGGTCCGTGATCCACTGCTCCACGAAGAATTCCGGCATCTTCTGTCCCCGTCGGTCGGTGGCATGTTCCACCGTGCCGCTGGGCGCCGGGAATCCCGTCATCGGGCGCGATCCATCCTTCGATTCCGCCGGTTCCGCCTGCTCCAGCGACGCGATCGCTGGCTTCAGCGACTCGGTCCGGATGCCCACCAGACGAACCTTGCCGGTGAGGTCGGTCACGAGATTCACGGGCGTTTCCGGCAGATCAAGCGCAGCGGCCCACAACCCGTCCGTATCGAGCGCGATGGGGCAGGGGCTCTTCTGCGCGAAGTCCTTCTCCAGTCGTTCCGTCTTCTTCGAGGCGTGCACCGCCACGAGAACCACGCCCTCTGGAAGCGCCTTGCGGGTCTTCTCGAGGAGTGCCTTGCCGCCGCTGGCCCCGATCGACTGGATCAGGACAATCTGGCCCGGCGTCAGTCGCGGCTTCTCCCCACCGATCCACCGGAGGTCGCCCGGTGGTTGCGGCAGCGTTTGGCCGATCAGGGACTCCATGCGCTGACGAACCTTGGCGGGGACACGGCTGTCGAGCCACTTCGGATCGACCGCGCCATCGGCTGCGGCAAGGAGCGTGGCGACGATCGCGAGGATGGAGATGCGGATCATGGAGATTGCTCCTGCGGGATTTCCGGCCCTGCAGGCCGCCGCGGAGGGAAGGATACCCCTCCGCTCGCGCGTCACCGCCACACCGGCATCGCCATGTTGTCGATCAGCCGCACTTCCGGCAGCCGCGCCGCGATCAGCGCCCGGCACGGCGTCTCGAGGCCCGAGACGGGCATGAGGGTTCTGGCATCGCGCACCACGGCGTAGTCGATCTCGAAACCATGCTGTTCGAGCGTCTCCCGCATCAGCGACTCGGCGGTGGCGGGGCGTTGCGCACTCATGGCCATCTGCAGGGCGCGGTAGACGCCAAGAGCCGTGTCTCGGCGCTCGGAGGAGAGGTAGCGGTTGCGGCTGCTCATCGCCAGACCATCGCGCTCGCGCACCGTGGGGCCGGGCACGATGCGCAGCGCACCCCAGCGGCCCTGGCTGGAATCCACCATCTGCATGATCACGCGCAATTGCTGGAAGTCCTTCTCCCCGAAGTGCGCGACCGCGGGCCGGCACAGGTCGAAGAGGCGGGCCACCACCTGGCACACGCCGGCGAAGTGGCCGGGACGTGCGGCGTCCTCAAGGCGTGGTTCCGTCGCTGCGGGCGGGAGTGGCCAGGAGGCGGCCTCGCGCTTGGCCGCATCGATCCCGTCCGGATAGATCGCGCTCGCGTCCGGCACGAACACCGCCGCTGCTCCGGCGGCCTCCGCGATCTTCAGGTCCGCCTCGAGCGTGCGTGGATACTTCGAGAAGTCCTCGCGTGGTCCGAACTGCGTGGGGTTCACGAAGATCGTCGCCACCGCGGGAAGTCCCGAGGCCGCCGCACGTCGGATGAGCGAGGCATGACCCTCGTGCAGGGCGCCCATGGTCGGCACCAGCGCGCAGCCATGCAGGGAAGGCACTTCCTCGAGCCGCTCGACAAGCCTCATCGCCGGACAAGGCTAGCGACGCCTCGTGAGGCTCAGGATCGCGGCGCGTTCGAAACGTCCAGATCGGGCTTCGTGGTCCATCGAGGCTTGACGCCGGGGCGTTCCACGCGCTTGCGCAGCACCACGGTGTTGTCGAGGTCCAGATCCGAGGTCCAGATCCACTTCGCGCCCTTGAAGTCGTGCTCGAAGAAGGGCTGCTTCGGATCGATGCGCTCCTGCGAGTACTCGGTCGCGTTGGCCCACGAGGCGTCGTCGAATCCCGGCGCGAACCAATCGGCCGGCAGCGGTTCGGTGCGAACGGTCGGGTTCGCCGTGTCGCGGTTCACGGGGCCGTGGAAGAAGCATCGGGCCTTCCACGAGGCATCCGTCACGGTGCCGTCGCCGAACTTCAGGATGAAGCCGCCATCACCGATCTGGCGTCCGTACTCGCAGCCGGTCTTCGGGTCCGCGTTGTCCTTGGCCAGCACCGCGATCGTCATCGGATACTCCGGCAGCAGGTCAACCGCGACCACGTTGTGCGGCAGGAAGTCGATCGAGTCGACGGCCACCGGCTTGCCGTTCACGTACAGCATGAACCAGTTGTCGGCGTACATGCTTGCGCGAATGGTGTCCTCCATGCCGGGCTTCACGATCCCGTCCTGTGCGGGCTTGCGCTTGCCGCCACCCTTGGCCCCGCCTTCGCGTCGCGAAGCGCCGCCCTCGTTCTGGTAGGTCATGTGCAGCTTGGCCGGGCTGATGCCGGTCACGAAGCTGGCGCGCGAAGGCGTGCAGCGGGGGCAGCTCGCGTAGAAGTCGCTGAAGCGCATGCCGTCGGCGGCCAGCTTCTCGAGGTTCGGTGTCAAGCCCGATGGCCGGGCGGGCGTGGCGGGATCCCCATCCATGTCCACCGAGATGCTGCTGGGGCCCTGCGCCTCACCCTGGATGAAGACGAAGTTGGGTGGGCGCTGCGACGGAGGTGCGGCGGCTGGCGCGAGAGCCAGCATGCCCAAGGTGCTTGCGAGGCGTGCGGTCCAGCCCAGCCTTGCCTTCATGACGTGTGCTCCACAATCAAGGTTCCAGTCAGCGGAGCCAGCCAGCGCCCGCATGGTCCGTGGAACGGCGGCAGGATCGGCTGAATTGCACCCAATCGCTGCCTTTGTTGTCGCTGCGCAGGTTTCGGAAGGGTCCTCCGCAAGCTCATGCGCCCGGCAGCGCGATTTGGGCAACGCACTTGCACTTGCGAGCCATGCAGCCGGCAGGATCGTTGTGGTTACCCTCCGGGCATGAACTTTCGACGACTTCGGTTCGATGGGTTCGCGCTCGCGCTCGCGATGGTTGCCGGCTGCACCAGCGTCGAGCGGATGCCGCCGACGCCGAACGTCCATCGCGACGGTTCCGGTTCAAGGATGCTTGCGGCGCTGCCTGTCGATCAGCAGCGGCCCGAGATGGACATCCTGTACGTGACCGATCGATCCGAGGTGGGGCGAAGCGAACGTGGCCCCGAATATGGCTACGGTCGAGCCACGTCGATGAACTTTGGAACCGCGACGGTGTCGCTGGATCCCAAGCCGAGCTGGGACGAGCTGGTGAAGCTCTGCGGTCAGGGGGAGGACTACTGCGCGTTCGGGCTCGACATGACCAAGGTCGAGGAGGTCGGCAAGGTCGAACTCACCCCGTACTCGCTCATGGTGGTCGATGGCCAGCTCAAGCGAACGCCTGAATCGCAGGCGGATCTTGAGAAGGAGAAGGCGAAGTTCATCGAGCTGGTGAAGTCCCGGCTGGACAAGTGCGCGCAGAAGGATCTCTACCTGTACGTGCACGGCTTCAACAACAGCTTCTACGACGCCGTCGCGCGCTCGGCGATCCTGTGGCACTCGATCGGCCGGCAGGGGGTGTTCATGGCCTACACCTGGCCTGCGGGCTACGGCGGGCCGTTCGGTTACTTCTACGACCGCGAATCGGGCGAATTCACCATCTTCCATCTGCGGGAGATGATCAAGGTGCTCGTCGAGGTGCCCGGGCTCGAGCGACTGCACATCATCGCGCACAGCCGCGGCACCGACGTGGCGACCACGGCGTTGCGCGAGCTGAACATCGGCCTTCGATCGCAGGGCAAGAAGGTGCAGGAAGCCCTGAAGCTCGAGACGCTCATGCTCGCGGCGCCGGATCTGGACCTGGAGGTGTTCTCCCAGCGCTTCTGGCTGGAGAACCTGGGAGCCGCGGCCAAGCGAACCGTGGTCTACTTCAGCAGCGAGGACGAGGCGATCGGTCTCTCGAACTGGCTCTTCGGCAGCAAGACCCGAATCGGAACGCTCTCGCAGATCCCGTTCTCGCCGCAGCAGGTGAAGCTGATCGAGCAGATGCCGCAGATCCAGCTGGTCGAGTGCAAGGTGAAGGGCTTCGCCTCGTCGCACGCCTACGTGTTCGGCAATCCCGCCGCCATGAGCGATGTGGTGGCCGTGCTGCGTGACCGCAAGGACGTGGGCGCCGCGAACGGCCGTCCTCTCGAGTCGCACGGCAACGGCACGTGGCTTCTCACCAACGAATACTTCGCGAACATCGGAAAGCCCGAGCCGTGAAAGGCCCCCTCCGGTTCGCATGGTGGGGCGCCCTGGCGGCGCTCCTCCTTCCCGTGGTCTGGTCGGCGCTCGTGATGGAATTCTGCCTGCCGGGCCCTGCGCCACTTCGCCGCATCCTGGCGCTGGCCATTCCCGCCGCTTTCCTGCTTGCGGTCTGGCGCCTGCGCCGTCGACGGCAGGTGCTCGCGGTCGCCGCGGGTGCCTTCGCCCTTGGTCTCGCCGTGTTCTGGGCGCAGGCGGCCCGCAATGACCGCGTCTGGAGCCGCGATGTCGCGGTCCTGCCATGGGCCGAGATCGATGGCGACCGACTGGTCGTGCACAACATCCGCTGCTGCGACTATCGCAGCGAGACCGACTTCACCGTGCGCCACCGCGACGACACCTTCGACCTTTCGCGCATGACCGGCGTCGACATGTTCCACGTGTACTGGGGCAGCCCCAGCATCGCGCACACCATGCTCAGCTTCGGGTTCGACGATGGGCGGCATCTGTGCCTCTCCGTCGAGACGCGTCGCGAGGAGGGGGAGGTCTACGACGCGCTGAAGGGCTTCTTCCGGCAGTACGAGCTGACGTACGTGTTCGCCGACGAGACCGATCTGGTGAAGCTGCGCACCAACCACCGCGGCGAGACCGTCTACATGTATCCGCTCATGGTTCCGATCGAGGGAGCGCGTGCCGTGCTGGTCGAGTACCTGCAGGCCGCCACCGACCTGCGCGAGACGCCGCAGTGGTACAACGCGCTCACCGACAACTGCACCACCACCCTGATCGCCCACGCGCGCCACACCGCCACGCCTGGGGCGCGCTTCGACTGGCGGTGGATCCTGAACGGCCATTTGCACGAAGTCATGCATGAGCGGGGGACCATCGACAGCACGGTGCCTCTGGAGGTGCTGCGGGAGCGCTGCTTCATCAACGATCGCGCGAAGGCCTGCGTCGACGACGCGCAGTTCTCGTGCGCGATCCGCGCGCCCTGACGTGGCCCGTTCGAACCCGAAAATCCGTCGCGGGATCGTGCGCGAACACCCTCACCGGCCGCGACCTCCTGAATCGCGGACAACTCTTCCTTGAAAGGGCCCGCGCGCCTATACTCGCCCGGCTTTCCGCGATTTTCTTTTCCAAGAGGAACTGCATGGCCGCCAAGACACCGATCTACATGGACAACGCCGCCACCACCCGATGCGACCCGCGCGTCGTGGAGGCGATGCTTCCCTACTTCACCGAGAAGTACGGCAACAGCTCGAGCCGCAACCACAAGTTCGGCTGGGACGCCGAGGAAGGCGTGGAGCACGCCCGCGAGCAGGCCGCCGCGCTCATCGGCGCCACCGCGAAGGAGATCATCTGGACCAGCGGCGCCACCGAGGGCAACAACCTGGCCATCAAGGGTGCCGCGCACATGTACGCGAAGGCCCCCGAAGGCCAGCCGAACCGCGGCCACATCATCACCGCGGTGCATGAGCACAAGGCCGTGCTGGATCCGTGCAAGCGGCTGCAGCGCGAGGGCTTCGAGGTCACCTTCCTCGAACCCAGGGCCGACGGGGTGATCACCGCCGCGCAGGTGAAGGCCGCGATGCGCCCGGACACCATCCTGGTCAGCATCATGTGGGCCAACAACGAGATCGGCATCATCAACGAGGTGCCCGAGATCGGCAAGCTCTGCCATGAGCGCGAGGTGATCTTCCACACCGACGCCACGCAGTGGGTGGGCAAGATGCCCACCGATGTCGAGCGCGACCACATCGACCTGCTCAGCTGGAGCGGCCACAAGATCTACGGCCCCAAGGGCGTCGGCGCGCTGTTCGTGCGCCGCCGCAAGCCCCGCGTGCGCCTGGAGGCCATCCTGGACGGCGGCGGCCACGAGCGCGGCATGCGCAGCGGCACGCTGAACGTCACCGGCATCGTCGGCTTCGGCAAGGCCTGCGAGCTGTGCAAGGCCGAGATGGACCGTGACGGCGAGCGCCTGCTGAAGCTGCGCCGCAAGCTCGAGGGCGAGCTGGCCAAGCGCATCGAGGTCACGCAGGTCAACGGCCACGCGGAGAAGCGCCTGCCGCACATCTGCAACATCAGCTTCGGCTTCGTCGAGGGCGAGAGCCTCCTCATGGGCATCAAGGACATCGCCTGCTCGAGCGGCAGCGCCTGCACCAGCGCCAGCCTGGAGCCGAGCTACGTGCTCAAGAGCCTGGGCGTGGGCGACGAGCTTGCGCACAGCAGCCTGCGCCTGTCGCTGGGCCGCTGGACCACCGAGGAGGAAGTGGACTACGCGATCGAGAAGATCGCCCGGGCCGTGGAGCACCTGCGCACCATGAGCCCGCTCTACGACCTGCACAAGGAAGGCGTCGACATCAGCAAGATCCAGTGGCAGACGCACTGATTCCCGAGAACCCAAGGACCCACCCATGGCTTACAGCGACAAGGTCATCGACCACTACCAGAACCCGCGCAACGTCGGCAGCTTCGGCACCAGCAAGGACGTGCAGACGCGCACCGACGTGGGCGTCGGCATCGTTGGCGCACCCGAGTGCGGCGACGTGATGCAGCTTCAGATCAAGGTGAGCCCGCAGGGCGTGATCGAGGACGCCAAGTTCAAGTGCTTCGGCTGCGGCAGCGCCATCGCCAGCAGCAGCCTGGCCACCGAGTGGATCAAGGGCAAGACCGTGGACGAGGCCCTGACCATCAAGAACACGCAGATCGTCGAGGAGCTCAGCCTGCCGCCGGTGAAGATCCACTGCAGCGTGCTGGCCGAGGACAGCATCCGCACCGCGATCGACGACTGGAAGAAGAAGAACGGCATCGCGACCGACGCCGCGACCGGCGCCGCCGCCACCGCCCACTGAACCATCAGGGAGACCCACCATGCCCGTGAACGTCACCGAGACCGCCGCCCGAGAGATCGACGCCATCATCCGCCAGCAGGGCCTCGACGCCGAGAAGGTGCGCCTGCGCGTCGGCGTGAAGGGAGGCGGCTGCAGCGGCTTCAGCTACCTGCTGGACCTGACCGAGGTGCAGAAGGAGACCGACGAGGTCTGGTCCTTCACCTACGCCCGTCGCCCGGACCCGAAGGCCACGCAGGCCGCGGGCGAGCAGGGCGGCGTCGCCACCGCGAGCGCCGACACCTTCACCGTCCAGGTGATCTGCGATCCGAAGAGCTATCTGTATCTCAACGGCACCACGATCGACTTCAAGGACGAGATCATGGGCCGCGGCTTCGTGTTCAACAATCCGAACGCGACGACCACCTGCGGCTGCGGCAGCAGCTTCAGCGCCTGATTCAGGCGACATCCCCGCACGCACGACGGGCCGCTCCGGTCGGAGCGGCCCGTTTCATCGTTCGACTTGTCTCGCCGGGTTCGGCGCGATCGGGTCCGGCATCGGCGGGTGCGGCGCCGAGGCGCATGACCGAGCCGAGAAGCAGGTCGGGGCGGTGGGGTGCATCGCACGAACGGTAACTTGCCTGCATGACCATCGCACGGATCGCTGCACGCGCGTCGCTGCTCGCACTTCCATGGCTCGCATGCTGCGTGGCGGTGCCGCCCCCCGCGTCCCCCGAGTTGCCCCCCGTGCAGCGTGACGTGCAGGGCAGGCCGACGCCCCCCGTCGCGCAACAGGAGATCTTCGTGGTGAAGAGTCCCCATGGGGAGCGGGTGGACGAGTACTACTGGCTTCGCGACGATCACCCGAAGGCCAAGCGCGCCGACGTGATGGACCACCTGCGTGCGGAGCAGGCCTACACCGAGGCGATGCTCGAGCGCCTGCAGCCGCTGCAGGAAGCGCTGGTGAAGGAGATCCGGGCGCGCATCCAGGAGGATGACAGCACCGCGCCGCAGCACGATCGCGGATGGTGGTACTGGGTCGCCTACCGCGCGGGACAGGAGCATCCGGTGTACATGCGCAGGCAGGGCGGCGTCTCGGGTCCCGAGCGCGCCGCGCCCGAGCGCGTGATGCTCGACGCGAACGAGCTCGCGAAGGGACACGACTATTTCCGCGTGAGCGCGGTCGCGGTGAGTCCCGACGGCAACCTGGTGGCGTGGACGCAGGACACGCAGGGCCGCCGGACGCACGAACTGCTGGTGAAGGACCTTCGCACCGGCGAGATCGTGGACCGGGTGCCGGGCGCGCTGGAGTCGGTGGTGTGGGCCAACGATGGACGCACCCTGTTCTATCTGCGGCAGGATCCGCAGCTCCTGCAGAGCGGGCCGGTGTGTCGGCACGAACTCGGCACGCCGGTCACGCAGGACACGGTCGTCTTCGACGAGCCCGACAAGACGCTCACCATGGGCATCGACGCGACGGCCTCGCGCAAGTGGCTGGCCATCCGCACCGAGGGCTTCAACGAGAACGAGCTTCGGCTGGTGCCGCTGGATGCGCCGTCGGCCACGCCGGTGATCGCGTTGCCCAAGGTGGCCGGCGTTCGCCACTACGCCGACCATCTGGATGGGCGGTGGGTGATCCGAACCAACCAGCAGGCCCGCAATTTCCGGTTGGCGGTCGTTCCGGAGGAGGCGTTCTCGAACGTGTCCGCCTGGAAGGACGTGGTGGCGCACCGCACCGACGCGGCCGTGGATGGATTCGCGCTGTTCAAGCAGGGGATCGCCGTGGCCGAGCGTGCCGACGCCAACCCGCGCGTGCGCGTGATCCCATGGAGCGGTGGACTGGGGCGCGTGGTGCCGGTGCAGGAGAGCGCGTACAGCATGGCACTGGGTGACAACCCCGATCCATCCAACCCATTCGTGCGCGTGGGGTTCACCAGCATGATCACGCCTCGCACCGTGATCGACGTGAACCTGGCCAGCGGCGAGCAGACGGTGCGCAAGGTGCAGCCGGTGCTTGGCTATGACCGCAACAGGTACGAGACCATCCGGCAATGGGCGCCCAGCCGCGACGGGAAGCGCGTTCCGGTCTCGATCAGCTGGCGCAAGGACGCCTGGAAGCGCGACGGCAGCCGCCCGATCCTGATCGAGGCCTACGGCTCCTATGGCTACCCGAGCGACGCGGCCTTCGACCTTGCCGGCATCTCGCTGATGGACCGCGGATTCGCGCTGGCGACGGCGCATGTGCGCGGGGGTGCCGACCTTGGACAGGACTGGTACGAGGACGGTCGCCTGCTGAACAAGAAGAACACGTTCAACGACTTCGTGGATGCGACGGACTTCCTGGTGCGCGAGAAGTGGTGTGATCCCGGGCGCGTCTTCGCGTCCGGCGGCTCGGCGGGCGGCCTGCTCATGGGCGCCGTCGCCAACATGGCCGGCGACCGGTACCGCGGGCTGGGCGTGCACGTGCCCTTCGTGGACGCGCTCACCACCATGCTGGACGCCTCGATCCCGCTGACCACGAACGAGTGGACGCAGTGGGGCAACCCGATCGAGTCAAAGGAGGCCTACGCGTACATCCTGTCCTACTCGCCCTACGACAACCTTCAGGCGAAGGCCTATCCCGCCATGCTGGTCACCACCGGCGTGTGGGACTCGCAGGTGGGCTACTTCGAGCCCGCGAAGTACGTGGCGCGCCTGCGCCGGCTGAAGACCGACGCGAATCCGCTGCTGCTGCACGTGAACATGGCGGCGGGGCATGGGGGCAAGAGCGGCCGCTTCGAACGGCTTGCGCAGGTCGCGCGGGAGCAGGCCTTCTTCCTTGATCTCGCCGGGATCGATCGCTGATCAGGCTGTCGCCGCGTCGACGGCGAACTGGCCGCGCCCGCGCCGCAGGGCGCCGATCGCGCCGGGCAGGTCCGCTCCCTCCAGAGGCTTGCCGATCAGCCAGCCCTGCGCGGCGTCGCAGCCCTGTTCCTTCAGCCACGCCCACTGCGCGGCATGCTCCACGCCCACGGCCAGCGTGCGAAGCTGCATCTGCTGCGCCAGCCGGAGGATCGTCTCCACGGCAAGCCGGTCCTCGGGCAGGCCGGGGAGGGGGCGGACGAAACTGCGGTCGATCTTGATCTCGCTGATCGGAAGGCCGCGAAGCCCGGCCAGCGTGGCCAGACCCGCGCCGAAGTCGTCGACCGCCACGTGCACGCCGAGCGAGCGGATGGTCTCCAGCGATCGTGAGAGCGTCTCGGCGCCACGCAGCAGCGCGGCCTCGGTCAGTTCCAGCAGCAGGCGGTCGCCCGCGAACCCGCTCTCGGCAAGCGCCTGACGCACCGTCTCGGCGAAGTGCGGCTGCATCGCCTGACGCGGGGCGATGTTCACGGCCACGCGAAGGCGCAGGCCCTGATCCTCCCACGAGACGGCCTGGCGGCACGCCTCGCGCAGGCTCCACGCCCCGATGTCCTCGATCAGGCCGCTCTCCTCGGCGAGCGCCACGAACTGGTTCGGAGGCACGCTCATGCCACCTGGCAGGTTCCAGCGGATCAGCGCCTCGACGCCGAAGGGTTCCGCGCGATCCATGTCCACCTGCGGCTGGAACACCAGCCGGAAGTCGGCCTGCTCCACGGCCTGGCGCATCGCGCTGGCGAGTTCCAGGTCGCCCAGCAGTCGGGCGCCGAGCGCGTCGCACCAGGCGTGCGGTGCGGAGAGTCCCTGATGCCGCGCCTCGCGGGCGGCCGCCTCGGCGCGGCGAAGCGCGGTCGGTGCATCGAGCGCGGTCGCCTCCTTGCACTCGATGTAGCCCGCGTGCACGCGAAGTCGAAGCTCGCGGCCATTCGCGCGCAGGGCCTGCCGCGCCTCGCGGAGCAGGCTCTCCGCCACCTCCGGGATGGAGGTGGTCGCGGCGTCCAGCGCCGCGATGGCGCCGCCATCGATCATGGTGAGCTCGCTGCCGCGCGGCAGGAGCGGCGAGAGGCGCTCCCGCAGCTGACCGCGAAGCATGAGCGCTCCCTCGTTGCCGAGGGCGGCCGCAAGTTCAGGCATCCGCTCCACGCGCAGGGCGATCACCCCGCGAAGCGAGCCGCGGCCGGCGATCGCCTCGATCATGCTGTCCGCGGAGCGACGGCGCGCGTCGGCGGCGCCGACGTCGAGCAGCTGGTCGCGCCGTTCCAGTCGGCCCATCACCGCCTCGGCCACCTCATCGGCGGTCGTTCCCGAACCCATCGCGTGATCCGCGCCAGCCTGCATCAGTGCCGCGTGCCGGTCGCGCAACGCGACGGTCACGATCATACAGGCATGCAGCGCGCTGTCGTGCCGGAGTGCCTGCGTGATCCGGAGCGCATCGCAGCCGGGTGCGTCGAGCAGCACCAGCGCGTCCGCGTGGAGGGAGCGGGCCAGATGCGTGGCGTCATCGGCGTGACCGGAGAGCGTCACCTGCATGTCGGCCGCGACCAGCGAGGTCTGCACGGCGTCACGTCGTTCACCAGGATCGCAGGCCAGAATCACGCGGGGCATCGCGCGAGTCTACCTGTGCCAACGCCGCACTCCGCGGCGTGTCAGGCCACGCCGCCGGCGCGCAGGGCGCGGACGCGCGCCTCCGTGGGCGGGTGGCTGGCGAACATGCGGGTCAAGGTCTCGCCCACGAACGGCTCCACGATGAACATGTTGTTCATGTTGGGGTGCGGGTTGTGCATCGGGATGCGCGCAGCGGCCGCATCCAGGCGCTGCAGGGCGCTGATGAGTCCGTCCGGCGAGCCGGCGATCGCGGCACCGTCGGCGTCGGCGACGAACTCGCGGCTTCGGCTGATCATGGCCTTCAGCAGGGCGGCCGCGACCGCCGACAGCAGGATCACCAGAAGTCCCGCCAGCGGATGGCCGCCCTCGCGATCGCGGGAACCACCGAACAGGAAGGCCCACTGCGCGACCGTGCTGAAGACGCCGGCGATCGTGGCGGCCACGGAACTGATGAGGGTGTCGCGGTTCCGGACATGCGCAAGCTCATGAGCCATGACGCCGCGAAGTTCGCGATCATCCAGCAGGCGCAGCGCGCCCTGTGTCACCGCCACCGCGGCGTGACGAGGGCTTCGGCCGGTGGCGAAGGCGTTCGGTGCGTCGTGTGGGCAGATGAACACGCGTGGCATCGGCAGTTGGGCGCGCTCGGCGAGTTCGCGCACCATCCCCACGAGCTGCGGCGCCGTGGATTCGTCGACTGCCTGACCCTGCATGGCGGCGATCGCGATGCGGTCGCTGAACCACCACGCGCCCAGATTGGTGAGCACGCCAAGGATCGCGGCGAAGAGCATGCCGTCGCGACCCCAGAGCGAGCCGACGGCCACGAAAAGCGCGAAGAGACCGCCGAGAAGCAGGGCGGTCTTCAGGTTGTTCCACGAGGCGATGAAGCTGTGTCGCATGATGCGCAGAACGATAGGAGCGGGACCGGGTTCGGCAAGGCGTTGCGTGCCCTCGGGATCGATTCAGACGCGGGATTCCGGGTTCGCGCAAGGTCGTGCGATGGCATGGCTTGCGGTCGGCCACGCACATGCTGCCGAATCGGCAGGAAAAAAGGCATCGATCGCGACGAGCGGTCTCGGCCGCTCCCAGGATGCCTGCATGAGCGTTCGCGTGCATGGATTCGCGTTGCG
>Ga0164293_10000504_pt1 | contig 31133 bp, 32 predicted proteins | sample GEODES118metaG_FD_111487 | JGI IMG/M metagenome (GOLD analysis project Ga0164293, IMG submission 111487) | Eutrophic lake water microbial communities from Lake Mendota, Wisconsin, USA - GEODES118 metaG | ecosystem: Environmental > Aquatic > Freshwater > Lake | place: USA: Lake Mendota...
AATATAAATTCAATCTCTGGGTTTTGTGCGAATCCTTGTAAATAATGTCTTTTATTTTTATAGTCCTTATCAAAATAAGCTATATATTGTTTAGTAGTGGTATCTGCTCTTCTTAAACCAAATAGGAAAGACTCATCTTTAATCCCTCCTTTTTGAAGAAACTGAGCTTCTGTTATACCTACTGCTTGTGAATTTTTTACAACAAGATCCTCGTAGGCCATTCCAAAACTACCCACTTTCTTTATGTTCTCTATAATAGAGCTAAAGAATGATTTTTTATCGTCGGTCAATCCAGCCATTAGACTTGTGAATTTTTATTATATATCTCATTTAACTGGGTCCCTTCAATTGACCTAGTATCCAGATATACTATTCTAGTCCAATCTTCGTAAGGAATTTCCACAACATCACGAACTTTTTTTAAATCCCATGCTCTATAAGCATGTTTATAGTTTATTCCTTTAAGAATAGTGTCAAGTGTTTCGTAATCTGTTTTTAACAGAACCTGTGATTTAATTTCCCCCCTGCCGATTTTTTCTTGGTTCTTTTCTATGATTTCTTGATAAACACTTTGTATTCTTGTAAAAAAAGGAATTCTAAATTGAGGAGACAGCAATATTAAATCTATACCATAAAATATTGTCTTATCTTCGTAGCTTTTAAAGCCAGTAAAGAATACTATGGGTCTTTTATTAATATATTTTTTAGATTTTTCTAATTGGTCGTTATATTCTAATGAATAAACTTTACCTGACAAAAAACTCGAAGGGTTAAATTGGCTCTTACTATTTACAAATGTTTTAAACCAGTGCATAAAAGAATCCTCGGCTAATGACGAAAGACCAGATACTGATAATTTATAATCTTCAAATTGTGTTTTAAAAGGTTTCATCGCATTATAAAGGTTTCGTTTATAGCTCCAAACTTATAACCTCTAGATTCTGCAAATCTTGTTGCTGCTTCAAACTTACATCTGTTTGTGATCCAAGTTTTGAGTCTTTCATTATAGCTTCTTATTTTCTTTTCCGTAAGATTACCTGTAGGCTCTTTTGGCCTCATATGTAAAGCATACTGATCTTCTGGCTTTATTTCAATTAACCAATTTTCTACCGAGTTATTTTTTAATACCTGGATATAATAATCAACAAAGTATTTATGTTCTTTTTTATCAATTGGACTCCAATAAGGAATACCTGTAGGTTCTGAGCTCCATTTAGTTATATTGGGATTAATATCACAATACTGACAAAATCTTTGTTCCCAAGAGCTTCTATAAATTATATTATGAATATCACCAATATACTTTTCTGGATTAGTAGGGTAGTATTTACCAGACTTCCATTTACCATTCGGCTTTAGTTTTTTGATGTCCATTCACAATTATATATTATAATTGGAATTTTCTTCTCTTACGATTCTTGAAAATGGTATAGTTTTAGGAGCTTTAGGTGGATATATTTTTTTCCATCCTTTCTTCATTCCATTATGTGCTATTTGCGAAATGAAAGCAAAAGGATTATCAGATTTTGCTGGATCGTATCTGTTCCAGTATTTTATTAAATCCTCTAATCCGAATGAGATACAATCTTCGCGATCTTCGTGATCTCTGTATGAATGGGTCTTAGACATTCCGTTTACTATTAAAGTAAACATTTGCACAGTTTCGGATGTGAGTTTTCCTACTTCTTTGCTTTCTTGTAAAGCTCTTTTAAGCTCTTTGTTTTTTACATATATCATTGTGCTTCGGGGCTGTTATTTTGGAGTTTCTCTATTTGATCTTCTAAATTTAATCTTAATTTTTCCAAATTTATCCTCGAATTTCTAATTGTTTCTATACCTATCTTACCGTGTTCTTCGCTAGAAGTTTCCAATTCCTTTATCTTTGCTAGACAATCTTTCAAATCATCTAAAACAAAATTGAGTCTGTTGCCAATACCCTCTTCGGATTTTTGGCCAACAGACTCAATTATTTTCTTCGTAATTACTTTTTTTTTGATGCTCTCCCTGGTGTAGTAGCAAATGCTGCTACAGAATCTGCTTCTGCAAATCTTTTACCATTCTTATTGGAATTTCCGTGAGCATCTGCTAAATTAGCTCTCTCTTCTTTTTCAATAAACTTTTTAGGTACTTCTTTTGATCCTGCAGGAGCTTTTTCAATGTGCGAATTTTTTTGACTCTCTTTAATTGCAAGATTCATATTCTTAAGATCTTGAATAAATTTAGCTGATCCTTTAACAGATCCACTTGGTGCTTTAGCTAAATCTAAATTTTCTAATCCATCAATAAAGTTTTGTCCTTTACCAGCAGATCCTTTAGGAAGTTTTGCTAAATTACTAGCTCCAGATTTTACACTGTTTCCTGTTTCAGATGTTCTTTTACCAGACTTAGGTGTTTTTCCAAAATTAGCATTTGAATCATTATCTATAAATTTAGGAGATGATCCTGTTTTTTTATTAGGAGCAGCAGCCATGTGTTTTTTAGATAAATTCATAACCGATTTATCTTTATAACTACCTCCTTTATTTCCTGGTGCAGATGCTAAATTTTGATTAGATTCATTAGCTAAATCGTCAGTGTATTCAATATCTAAATCAGGAGTTTTAATGTCGTAGTTGTTAACTTCATCAGTAAGATCTTCTACATCAGAGAAGAAATATTCTCCTGTTTTACCCTCTTGGAATAATATAGTGTAAGTCTTAGAGCTTCCGTCTACTCCAATCACTCTGCCTTTAACGCCGTTTCTTTTTACTCTAACCTCAGTATCAATTGGATATCCAAGATCTTCATTCATATTTGAAGAAACGTCTTTAGCTTTATTTTCAAATCTTTCAATTTCTACATTGATTTGATTCCATCTGTCTTTTAAAGATTCGATTTCGTTTTCGATACCTTCTTCTAAAGATATTAGTTCATCAGAATTAGCAATAAGAGGATTTTGTTCCTTAACAACATCTAATTTTCTTAATTCGCTTTCTAAGATATCAATATTCTTAACGATTTCTGTTTTGTCATTTTTCATAACGCTTAAGAAAGCTACTTCGCCATCTAAGAATTCTGTTAAAGATTCAGAGATATCATATTTAATAAAGTCTTTAACGATATTAATAGCTTGAGTAGCATTAGCTTCGTAGATTTTATTTAATTTCATTGCTGGATTAACTGTTTGAACGTAGATAGTTGCGCCAATTTTAAATATATTAGCTTCTACACCTTCATAAACTTTAGATTTAATTTTTTTACCAAAATCCAAATCAATAATCTCATCAGCAACTTTAGCAATAAAAATTGCTTTATTGATCTTGTAGTTTGAATTTTCCAATAAGTTATTAGTTGAAACACTTACTGCAAGCGGTAAATCTTCTTCCTTAATTTCTTTACCATCAAAGAAGATAGTTTTTGATTCATTTGCAAAAGAGATCTCGATTTTATTATTTCCAAGTGTTAATAATATTCTGTTATTCTCAACTCTAACGTCTCTATCAGCTAAGATTGAAGCTTTGTCTTGTAGCTCAGCAGGAACTTCTTCCATTTCGCATTCAAAAATAGTTCCTTCAGATTCTTGAAGTTTTAAGAATTTACCAGAAGAGTAAAATACCACTTCATTTTCGTTAACATATACTGGAGAATAGATATTACTGATCTCGCAAATATTATTGTCAAATCCAACATTAAATTTGCTAGTGCCTTGATTTTCGTAAATTGAAAGGAAACTAACTAAATTTCTAACCATCGGGTTAAATCCAAATCTTTTTAATCCGTGAACTAAAGTATCTGAGCTTCTTTTTTCTGAGGATAACCAATTTTTCATTTGGTCTGTAGCATCTGAAAAAAGTTCTTTTCCTGAATTATTCTTAATAGTCTCGTAAGTTTTTAAAACCTCAACTTCTCTTCTGTTACTTTCAAAAGTATTTGTTAAGTTTTCTAAAACTGGTTTAACTGAATTTTCCCAAGAAAAAGAGCTAAGATCGTTTAACAATTCTTCAATAATAAAGGATTCAGAAATACCTTTTTCTATTAGTAAGTAATTGTATTTTTCTAAAAGAATTTTACCTGCTGGTAATTCATTTAAGCTTGAGTTTCTTAATGCTGAAACAGTATTTAAAACACCAAAGCTGAAAGAAGTTCTTTTAGAAGCTTTAGTTGACATATCTGGAAATGCAGATTCGTTTAAGTGCTGAGCAGTTGAGCCATTAAGAAATGAAGAAGCAACAGGAGCTTGAGAAGCACCTAATCCTGCCCATTCTCTTAAAGAATCAGCTGCTTGCTTAGATGTTTCCATGTTTAATCTGTTGATCTCTGGATTAATATTTTTTTCCATTTTTAATTCGCTTTTTTAGTATATATCTATTCTTTTCTAGATTCCTCTTTGTTATTATTTAATGATCTTTATAATAATAAGTTTCAATCTCGTTTATTTAATTTCCCCCAATAATAACCTCAACATTTACTCTAACTGAATGTGGATTATATAATAACATACCTCCTTCATCAAAGTAAGGGGATTCAATATCACTTCCGTTTGGATCTAAATCCCAACCTCTTCCTAAAAAATATGGGGAAAGATCTGACGGATTCCCCGTTAATAATGTTATATCTGACATTGGTAAATATGATCCATTATAAATTATATTAATAAATCTATTATATACTGGAAGTGTTGATGGGTAACTTGCTTTTATCATTATAAAAGATACCTCTCCTAATCCTTCAGAATTAAGAATAAGACTTGAATTACTGTATATGCACCCATTAAAAGATGTGTAATTATTCAAAATTATATTAGTATCACAAAGACTTATTTCTCTAAGAACCGTAGTGCCTTTTATTACACTCAAGTTACATCTTTGAAATATTGCTCCTTCAAACTGTATTGTATCACATACTATAGGTGGTGTAGCCATTAATTAAAAACAAATATTTCTAGTTCAGTATTATATGTGTTGCTAGGATTACTGAACATAATTCCTCCGAACGATAAATCGGGCGATGCTATTGGTGGATATGTGTGTGGGCTAAATACCGGACTTGGTGGAGTGTTTGAATAATATCCTAAATCCCACCCTTGCCATGGTATTTCTGCTTGTGTTCTGCCTGTTAATATCATTAAATTATGCATTGGGTAGGTGTTTCCTTTATATTCCCAGTATACAAGTCTATCCTCTTCTCGATGATTTTTTTGGTACGTAGCTTTTACCACTATCATTTGAACCTCTCCTTGTGCTTGTCCAATTTCACTTGCTGTTAGTATATAGGTACTTAAAGCATTTAAAGTTATGTTCTTTTTTAATGAACCACCGCAACCACCTAATTCAGAACTCCCTAATGATTCAAGTTTAAAATCACATAAAGATATAGTAGATAGAACGTTTGCACCTTCTTTAATATCTAAATTACACGATTGAAAACTAATCCTCCTATAGACTGCGGGATTACAATCTAGATATTTAATATGAACAGGATTTGTTGTATAAACAGGTTTTATCATCTTAATTTAAAAGGTCCGACTCTGGATTATTTCTAAATCTCTCTCTAATTTTTTTTTGTTCTTCAAAAGAAAGATTAATATCTTTGTATTTATCCGTATCATCTATTTTATTCTCTATATCTTTCACATTTTCTTCTATTGGAATAATAGATACTGGTTCTATAATAATTTTAGGCTCTTCAATTACAGTTTCTTGAGGTATAAATATAATACCTTCCGAATCATTTTTTGTCTCACTGTAATCTATAACATATTCTTTTTTGTGATGTATTCCGCTATTTTCTTCTTGCAGTTTTTGTACTTTTTTCTTGAATAAATTATCCCAGAACTTTTTTAATTTATTCTCTTTTGTTTCTTTTACTATTGCTTCTTGGTTTTTTTGGATTTTTTTCTTAAATAGATTACTCCAAAACTTTTTCAATTTATTCTCTTTCATTTCTTTGTTTTTTTTTATTTCTATTTTGTTTTCTTTATCTTTGGTTATCTCAAAAGCAAAGTTTGCTGCAATAACTAAAGCAATTGCTAAAGGATCAAAAACTAACATTAGTACAATGATATACCAATTCACAACTTGATCTAACGTTTTACCAGTGAGCTCTGCAATATATTTTAAAGGACCTACTTCTTTTGCTAGATCTGAGTTTGATGAAACTCCTAATTTATTCCTTTCAATACCTCCTATTTTATTATTTTTTGATGATATTGAATCATTCATTACAGATATTTCTGAATCCATTCTTTTTATTTCAGAATCAACATCATTAATTTGTTTTCTAATAGCTGTTGTAGATTTTGATTTTTCTATAAGGACATCTTGTGTTGTTTGTAGACCTGTTCTTATTGTAGTAAGCTGCGTTAATCTGCTATTCTTCTGTGAAATCTGTGATTCGTAATTCTTAATCTCTGTTTGAACGACCGCGATATCCTTATCTAATATTTCAATGTTTTTATCCTGATTCTGGACTTTAAATGCAGTTTCTTGATAAGCAGATGAAAGGAAGCCGTAAATTCCAGCAGACGTGATTAAAATCAATATTAAGGTGGCTACAGAGAGATAAGTTTTAAGGAATCCATTAAGTTGTTTCCAGTATTGATAAAGTAATGATGCAGTTACTAATTTTGCAAGTTCTAAGCTTCCCGCTAGAACCATAACTTGTGTGGATGCACCCGCAAACATTTTTCCTAAACCCGATACAGAATAAAAAGCAGCAGATCCAGAAACTGACAGTGCTGAAAGTGTTATTATCCACGGTAACAATTTTTTCTTCATGACATATATATCCACAAAAAAAAGACTAGAAATATTTCTAGTCTTTTGTTATATTAGGGTATAAGGTTTATTATGCTAGCTCCAATCCTTGCTCTGCAGCAGCTAATTGTTGCTCAAGATCTTTAACAACCAAGTTATCTTGTTGAATTAGTACTAATGTCTCTTCAAAAGTTTTCCAAAGAGCTACGAAATTATCAATTCGGCTTTCTCCAGTCCCTTCCATTTTTAAAATAAAATAATGTGAAGCTTCCACCTCTAGGTTATTAAAATAAGCAACGCCATCTTTAATACCTTCTTTTTTTGTTCTCTCTATACTTTTTAAAATCTCTTTAACTCCAAGAGCTTCTTTAGATCTCCACTGAACTCCATTTTTCATGTAGTCTAGAAATACATCTAAAATCTCTGGTGTCATAGACACAGCATATTCTTTTCCTGCTAGACTCTTTTTGTAATCCTCTAGATCTTTTTTGATAGAATTAACTTTATCGTGATCAACATTAGAAAGATATTTTTCGAGAGCAGCTTCGTTTGCTTCTTCTTTAATCACTTCCATTTTCGGTGTTTTCGCTATTTTTGCCATTTTGTATTTTTATATTTTATAGGTTATTTGTAATAGAAAGTTTCTTAAATATTGTTAATTTCTCTGAATTTTTCACATAAATCTATGAACTGGGAAAGGTAATCTTTTAATTCATAATCATGTACTTCAAATGTTTGTATATCAGATGTCTGCTCATTTGCTATACGTATCTTACCAACTTTAGGAACTTCATTATATTTTTCAGCACACATAAACATGTAAGCTGCTATTTGTAATTTATAACTTAATATATCTTCTTCGTCTTTTAAAGAAGTTGATGATTTAAAATCTTCTACTATTAAATTGTATTCCAGATCTCTGTAAACAAAGTCGCACGCACCAGCCCATCCTCCTTTAAATGTTGTGTATAAGAAAGCTTCGTTATCTACAACTTCTAAGATATTTTCCCAAAACTTTTCGTGATAAAAATTCCAAAAAAGATCTCTTCCTTTATCTACGTATTTAGAAAATTTACCCTCATCTCTTCTTGATTCTTCTATTGCAAATATTTGTGCTTTCTTTAACGATCTGTCTACGTTTTTTTCTTTTGCCCATTCAAGAAGAAAAAGTTCTAGCATTCTGTGCATTACATTTCCTCGTTCTGCAGCATCGTGTAATATCTTATCCCATCTCTTATCTCCGAATTGCTTTCTGAGCATTTCGTATTTTTCGTTTTTTAATAATTTAAGCACAGTAGTAACAGATGGCAAAATTAAAGGAGCTTCAGAAGCTCCCTCAACGATATATGCTCTACCCCATGGGTAAGCTTTTCTTGTAATTTCTATATTAGAAGATGGCATCAAATAACGATTTTATTAGACCACCTATCCATGATAAGAATCCGAACTTGTATTGAAGATAACTAATTACTAAGATTAAACCAATTCTATAAAAAATCCATCTCAATGATAATCTTTGAAAAGCTGGAGTGTATGTAATAAGATAAGAAATTGATTTTGGTATTGGTGTTATTTCGGGTAAAATAACTTCAGACAATCCTAATCCAGTAAGATACTCATTTAATGGCTTAGACTCTTCAATAACATATGCAGGTCTTATTTCTTCTGGTGTATCTGGAGAATATATTACTTCTGGCGGAAGATTTACAACAGTATAAATTCTTCCAATCCAATCTACTCTAAGCTTAAATTTATTCCACTCTATAGAACTCATATTATTCTTTATAGTTCTTCTCACAAAGAAATAATTACCTATGTCTATTATAACTCTTTTAAATGGATATTTCATAACTTTTTTCTTAATTTTAGATTATACTATAAGAAAAGTTACATTAATTATTAAAAGTTAAATTAACTCCAGGAAACATTTCTCTGACTTTTAATCTTGCTCTTCTAATTCTTGTAGCTATAGCTCTTTTTTTCATTCCATGTTTATCTGCTATCTCTTGATATTTCATTCTTAGAATTTCTCTATCATAAAGAATGTCTTTATAAATTTCCGGTAGGTCACTCATTTTCTCTATAACATTATCATAAAGATCCTCCATCTCATCATTATCAGTAGTTATATAGTCGCAAGTGGTGTCACCTTGAACTACATTTGAACTTGATCTGAATACATGATCGTCAGAATCATCGGAATTTCTAACCATCTCGTTTATAATAGGCATATACCTATCTTCACATTTTTTAATAACTAAAGATTCGTTCCTAGCTATATTGTAGACCCATGTAGAAAAATTACCTCTAGTTGAATCATACTGAGTGATCTTAGTCCAGATCTTAGCCATTGTGTTAGAAACAGCATCTTCTGCAGCTTCCTGTTCTATTAAAATAGATTTACAATGATTTAATAATCCAGGTTTTATTCTTTTGTATAGTTCTACAAAATCTTTTTCTGATGAGCTTCTCATAAAGCTCTCTGCCAATTCTTGAATGTTTTTTACTGCCATTTTAGTTCCAATTTTTTTAAATTTCTAATCTTTTTATTTCTATTCCTGCTTGTTCAAAAAGTTTAAAAGAATCTGTCTTTCTATAAACTTCCGAGTAAACTATTCTTTTAATTCCTGCCTGAATTATAAGTTTAGCACAATCGAAGCAAGGAGATAGGGTTACATATAATGTAGCGCCTTCCGCCGTATTTGTACTTTTAGCTATTTTCGTTATAGCATTAGCTTCTGCATGTAAAACCGTTGATATGGTGTTGTTATCGCAATCCTCGCATTGATTAGGAAATCCTGAAGGAGTTCCATTATACCCATCAGATATAATTGTACGATTATTGACTATTAGACATCCTACCTGACTTCTTTTACAGTGAGAATTTTCCGACCAAACTTTGGCCATTCTTAAGTACAATAAATCGATCTTATTCTGCTTCTGCAGCGGTAGGCTCTGATTGATCATCAGCTTGTGCTTTTAAAGGTACGACTTCGATTTTATAGCGTTCTACAATAGAAAACACGTCTCTTAGTCTAAAAGCACCAAGGAGATTTAATATCTCATTAACTTCATCTTCCGTAAATCCAATTTTTTCTTCATTTTCTAAATTCTGCAGACATTTTTCATAGTTCGAATATTCCTTAAGGAATTGAGCCGATGCCTGTTTAAGCTCTTTCGAAATCTCATAGTTTTTACTCATACTTTTTTATTTTAGGTTTTATTTTACAAATATAGAAAATACTTTTTATAAAGTAAATCCCCTATTGAAACTTTTTATTAGTTGGAGTAACAATTAAGGGTCCTTGCATAGTGCTATTAAGCTGTGTCAGTAATGATACCATATTTTTCATAGTATCTAACATTTCTTTATTTCCTTCTCCTTCTGTTTTATTTCCTTCAACTTTTTTTTCGTTATTAGTAGTTTCGCTCTTAGGAACTTCTGTAGTGGTACTTCCAGAGCTTCCGTTATCAGAACTAGTATTACTAGTAGTGGTATTAGTAGTGGTAGCAGTATTAGGTTCTGGCTCTTTGGGCTTTTCTACCATTGTGCTTACACTAGATAAATTTTGTGTTGTTGTTTCTATCTTACCCGTAGAAACAGGTAAAGTTTCATTTACTTTATCATTTTTATTATCTATTTTATTTTCTAACTTAGTCTCCTCATTTTTTTTCTCCGGTTCTTTTTTTTCAGTTCCCACAGTAGATCCCGTTACTCCTTTAGGAGCGCCTGTAATATCTTCTGCTTTTTTTTCTGTAAGTTTTTCTGTTTCAGTCTTAGCTTTACTATCTCCAGTTCCTCCAGTTCCTCCAGTTCCTCCAGTTCCACTGGAAGCTCCTGAATCTATACCAAATAAATCCTTAAGCAAATTATTAACTTTACTTTCTTTATTATTATTTACAGTATCTATTTTTGCTGGTTCAGAGTTTACTGTACCTGTACCTCCCGTAATGTTTTTTGTCTCTTCTAATTTAGTTTCTGCTGATGAAACTGCTGGTCCAGTAGTTCCACCAGTAGTTCCTGTAGTGTTTTTTGCTTCTTCTAATTTAGTTTCTGTTGATGAAACTGCTGGTCCTGTAGTTCCTCCTGTGCCTTCTGTAGTACTTGTTTTTTCTACTAACTTAGTTTCTGTAGATGCTCCTGTAGGTCCTGTAGCTGGTACAACATCTCCCTCTTTAGTCATTTTCATTGACTCTATGGATCCGCCTTTAGATTTATCTATAAGCTTAGCTAAATTATCATCATATCTTTTGGACATGTTTACAACGCTTTCACTAGCAAACCCTTCAGCTTCTAGTATTTTAGCAAATGCAGATATTATAGCGTTATTCTCTGGTGTAAAAAGAATTGCAGATTTTTGTACAGTCATTGGGCCACCATCCCCATTAAAATATGATAGAATATCTAAAAATTTATCCAATAATGGATCAAATTTAAGTTTATCATCTTTTACTTTACTATCAAATTCTCCTTTGATTGTATCGTACTTTTCGTACTCTTTTATATTTCTAAGCCCTAAATTTTCTACTATCTGAGTTACACTACCAGTTTTAAGCTTTTGTGCATTTCCTATCTTATTTTGAGCAGATCCTTTGGACATTTCAAAAATTTCCTTACCGTCTAATGCCTCTCCATTGTCTATTTTTTCACCAATATCCATTCTATCAGTTCCGCTTTCATCGTAAGCTTCTGAATAATAAATAAGTTTAGGATCATAAGCAGGATCTAAAGCTTTTAGATTTTTTTCAAACGATTCATTATAGAATGCTTTAGCTTCTTTTATAACCTCATCTGCAGATTTCTTCTTCTTTTTTAAATCTTCGTCTATTTCCTTTCCCGTTAATTGCCCCGTAGGGGTTATCATTGCACTTTCTTCTTGCTTATATTTAGCTCTATCGAAAGCACCTTCTCCAGATTTAAAAATTGGAAATTCTGATCCTTGTGTTCCTGTTTCTCCTGCCAAAATGTATTTTTATTTATATACCTAAAAAGCCAAAAAGTTAACTTTTTGGCTTTGAAAATGAAAATGCTTCTACTAAATCTCCCTGTTCGGATTTCTTATTCTCTCGTTCTATTTTTTCATTAAGCTTATCTACATATAGTTGATATTCATAAAATGGAAGAGATTCTAAATTATCTATTGAGAGTTTAAATTCTTCCCAAAGTCTAAATTTAATATCAAAATAGTTGCTCAAGGATATTTGAAATAATGAAAAGGGATCTGTATCCTCCGGGAAAGGAAATTTCTGCTGTGACCTCCCCATCACAGCTTTCACATTTTGTATAAATTCTTGATTTTGTTGCAAAATTAATTTTTTCACTGATTTGATCTGCTATTGAGAATTGTAATGGAGTCCATTCTAACGACGCTCTTTCATATTGATCATATAATCTTTCATCTAGACCTCTCCAGTCTGGAATTATAAAAGTTGCAACCTTTGCAAAGCTATCGTCGAATTTTTTACCCTTCTTTCTTTTATCTGCTATAATTCTTCTACATACTGTGGTAACACCAATGGTGGGAATATACAAATCCATTTCTGCACTTCCGTCTTTAGGTATAAATTTGAATGAATATGAATCTTTATTGTATCTTTTTAATATCTCCTGATCAACAACAAAACTATCTAATAGATTAGATTTTAATTCTATCATATCAGGAATGTTACATTCTTCTTTAGTACAGTTTTTTGTAATAGGTAATAAGATTCTATTCTCTCCTTTTAAGAAAGTCATATCTCTTATTGACATAATAATAAAGAATCTATCTTCGTACCATAAATCGTATGATTCAAGAATACCACCATTCCAACGTATTTTCATACATTTTTCAATGATAGTATTTAATTTGTCATCTAGATCTAATCTATCGCTATCGTCTACTGTGGAGAATTGCCTAATTTCAGTAACCTTAGCTGATTTTATTGCAATTTCAAATCCATCAGGATAGCCAAATCCTTTAGAGGGTAAAGTGTCTGCTGGTATATTTTTCCATTCCGCCTCCATTCCAAGTGGAGTTCTATTGACGTTAACTTTTCCTAAATTTCTCGGTGTTATATTATCTTCTGTTGGTATCCAATCGGGAATTGTTACATTTTCTACATCTGGATCTTGTTCTTCAATCCTTTGTTGAGCATCATACTCGAACTTAGATTTAGCTTCTTTTTGGTTGAGTTCATTTAGAAGCTCATCGTCAAAATTGTCAATCATATTTTTTTTCTTATATTTCTTTTACTCTTTTTTTTCTTTTAGTTTCCTATTAGACGATAAAAAAAAGTAAAGACCAAAGAACAATCCCGAAAGGAAATAAAAAATTGCGACAGTATGCCAATAGGAATGTGTCCATTTCATTAAAGCTGCAAAAAGGATATCGAATCCGAAAGGATTGAAAAATGTTGCTAGGATTAAGCAGATTGAGGCAAGTCTTCTTTTCTGTTTCTGAGTCACAATCGTCGTCCATATTATTTTAATATCGACATTCTTGTAAGAAATAAGATCAAACAAAAATGGAGACTTTGTTGAGTCTCCATTTATATATTCCCTTGATTTTTTTTAGTTAAAAACGTCTTCGAAATAATCCGCTCTAAATGAAAGTGCTATTTTGTACGGAGTTGTTCCGTTAGTATAATCTAAATCCATTGCTTTTATTTGATCTGTAGGAAAGCAATTTACTAATTTAATTCTTCTAAATACATCGCCTTCTTTATTGAATATTGATACAAGTACATAAGTTCCACCAGCATATGTAGATTTAATACCAGTAGCACCTGTTAAAGGATTATAGATTAAATCTGACCACTGACGCATAGTTTTAAATACGTAGTTGCTGTTGTTATCATCCAAATTGGTTTCAAATTCAATTCTGAATTTTACACCAGTATCATCAACTGCACCACCTGCATATCTTCTTCTTGAGAATTTATACCTTTGTTCCATTACACCTGGGTTTTTATCAACTGATAAGCCAGAAACAGAAAGTACATTTTCTACCAATAAAGACCTTCCGCCGTTTCCTTGAGGAAGAGTTACACCAACAGGAGGTTGAATAATAACCTCGAATTGATTAAGATATACTGGTTCGTATAATTGAACTGCTGCTTTTGCTGAGCTAAAATGTGGTAATCCTGCCATTTTCTTTTATATTTATATAAATACGTCTTCGAAATAATCTACTGCCCATTGTACATCAATTTTATAAATAGATGCTTGAGTATAGTTTAATCCCATATCTGTTATAGGTGACATAAGGAAACAATCTTTAAGATTAATCTTTCTGAAAATATCCCCTTGTTTATTAAAAACATTAATTAAAATATTTCCTGTGTAATCTTTCTTAAGACCCATTGCTCCTGTAATAGGATTATAAATTAAATCAGACCATTGACGAAGTATTTTAAAAACATACATTGAATTGTCATCATCAAGGTTAACTTCGAATGATATTGAAACATCTAAACCAGTTCTTTGTGGAGCTGCTCCAGCATAGTATCTTTTAGCAAATTTGTACTGTTGAGTGATCTCACCAGCATTTTGATCCACTTGTAAACCTGAAATATTGGTCACCTGCTCTAAAAGAATATTTCCGCTACCAGGATTTCCTTGAACTGATATAACACCAGCAGGAGGTGAAATAGTCACCTCAAACTGATTAAGGAAAACGGGTTCGAATTTATTAACCGAAGCTTTCGAACTTGAATAATGTGGTAATCCTGCCATGTTTTTATTTTATATATTTTTCTCCCTGATTTATTTACAAATCTATTAACTAAATTGCAAAAATCCTCCAGAAGCAATACCACCTGTTCTAGTAACTGTCATTCTATTAATAAACTTATGAATACCTCTTGCAGGTTCAATAATTACGTCAATAATACCAATATTTTGATCAATGATTGCAGGTGTATTATTAGAAGAGTCCATAATAGATAAGTAGTTATAAATACCTCCAACAGATCTTACTCCAGTTAAATAATTGTCTACTAATGTTTTAATTTCAAGTCTTACATTGTCTTCGTTAAAATCAAACACATAGTTAGAAAGTATTTGCTCTATTGCAGATTCAATAGTGATTAATAAGTCTCTAACGTGTAAGTTATTAAATGCTGAGTTAGTTCTTTGGTAGCTTGTTTGGTTACCGTAGATAACAATACCAACACCTCTTTTTCTGATGATTGGATTGATACCGAATGGCTCTAAGTATTCTCTATCTTCAATATCGAAATCATACTCAAGACCAACTAAGTTACCAGCAGAGATAATACCTCTTTTAAGACCAGCTACGATTGAATAAGGTTCACCTGTAATAAATTTACGAATGAAGTTGTTAGAAACGTATGCTGATGGTGGAACGTTTAAGTTCTTACCATTCTCTCTGATTGTTAAGAAAGGAGAGAAGAATCCTGAGAATTTTGCTCCTAAGTCTTCATCAGGTAAAGAGAACGTGAATGAAGGATTCAAACTTAAGTTACCTCCGTCTGCAATATATCTAGCTTGTAAAATTGGAGCTGGATCTGTTGCTGTAGGTGCTGAAGTAAATCTAGGATCAATAGAATCAGAGAATTTCTTCATTGAAGGCACATTACAAATTGCTAAACATTTTTGTCTGTTTTTAGCAAGTCTAGTAAGTTGGAATTTACAGTTTGGTTGAATACCTCCGTCGAATGTATCTACGATGTATCTGAATGTGATTACGTCAGTATCAGCTAATGTTCTTGCTAAGTTTGTATTAGAAAGTACGTCCAAGATCTCATTCATTCTTGTATCTGTTCCGTTTGGTACAGAAGCAGCTTTAATCTGAGCTCCTGGTAGATAAGTGAAATTGAAAGATGTAACAAATTCTTGTATATTTTTAAAGCTCAAAACTCTTGTTGTTGTACCTGGATACAATTTAATAGGTCTTTCAGTTTTAACTTGTACTGTGTAAATACCAGGGGAAGAAGCAGAAGATACTGTTTTAACCTCAAGTACTCTAGTTAATCTTGACTGAAGATTCTCAGTTAATGGATTATCGTAAATTTGAGTGTCAGTAGAAACTAATAGATCTCCCACTTTAATTCCTGAAGAATTAGCAATTGCTGTAGTTAATTCAATAACGTTAGGCTGTAATTGAGTAACAATATCAATATAATCACTAATGTTACCTGTTGTTGAAACGATATTAAATTGGTATGTTCCAACTGCATTAGTACCAGTAGGTAAAGAACTAATAAAAGTATCGCCAAATCCTTCAATTGCTTCAGGAGTTGTGAGGGTATCCTCTGAAAACGCTCTACAGACTAGGATTTTATAACCGTCTCTATCTACATTTACTTCAAATTTTAAGTATTGTTTAAGAGATCCAGTATCATCTTTCCAGTCTTGATCACCATCTCCAATATTTCCCTTAGTCCAGTCTCTGTACATAAGAGAGTTTTCATAAGCTAAATAGCTATCTGTACCTACTGGGATATCTGGTGAGAAGAAAACATCATCATTATCAAAGTAATCTGGAGTACCAATCTGGTAAGCATCCACTGTACTTTTATTTGTTTCGTACCAAGGTTCAACATATGTTGTAGAAGCAGTAGAACCAACTAAAGGGTGATTCATTCTGATTCTTACCTGTTGTTTTAGACCTGTTGGTAAAGTGTTATTAGTAATAAATTTAGCTTCAGTTACCTTAATCTTAACTAAGTCACCAACGTAGAATCCTAAATAACCAGCTGTTGGTAAGGTAGATGTAACTTTACCTAATACCCATCTTTCAGCAGGTGAATCTGGCGTAGTATCTAAGAATTGTGTTAAAGTTGTAATTTGTGTATCGTGTAGAGTTGGGTTTTGAAATTTAGTATCTAAATAAATAGATCCCCCATCTCTAGCAGTAGTAGAATATGTATCAAATTCAGTGAAAGGTATTCCAGCGTCTCCTATAACATTGTAGTTAGTATCTATTAATAATGTACCAGTTTCTGGTAATATATCAAAGCCAGTAGAAGGAGAAACTCCAGAATCAGAAATCTCTGTACCTGTAGTAGAACCGTCTACATTTCTATCGTAAGTGTAATCTGCAAATAGATTTTGGCTATAAGATAAGAAATTTAAATTCCTAGGAACTGAAGTGATATCAGCATCAGGAGTAGTTTCATCAACTAAGTGATGACCAACTAGATCAAAAACTGAAGAGTTTACTAATAAATCATCTAAAGCTTCTTCATTAACTGCACAGAATATACCAGTAGTTGGTGTTTGGTTGTTAATTAATGTCTGAATGTATCTAAGAGTACCGTTTTGGTCTGTAAAGTTAGGAATAATAGTACCAGTAACAGTTAATAAAGTATTAACTCCATTTTGTGATAAGAAATTATCTATTTGTGATTTAATAAATCCTTTAGAAGTGAAATATGTGTTATAAACTGGGTCATTAGCTAAAGCTTGATAATCGGTCCAATTTCCACTAATTACGATTACATCAATAAACCAATCTGAAAGATAATCGTATTGATTCATATAAGAAGGTACATTATCAGCTCCAAAATATTCTCTAGCTGTAATATCAAATCCTCTTAAAGGAAATCTAGAATCTAAAGATTTTCTTACTATAATACTTACTGGATTTTGACCTAAGTTAACAAGGCTGAATAATTTTCTTGTATCTGGTTGTGCACCAGCAGAATCTTCAGTTGCTAAGAAATAATTAGTGTCTGGGAACCAGAATTTCTCTTTGTTGTAATAAGAAGAAACTAATTTATCCTGATTTGTCAAAGGATCTGAATATGCTCCTGTTGCATTAGCACCATTTTGCTCTTCTGAATCCATAGAGAAAGCACGATATCTAGCAACGTCAGCACCAGCAGCGTAATCAGGATCTCCGTTAGTATCTACGGTATTGTTAAGTGATCTTAGATTTAAAGCAAATACAGGTCCACTCCCTAAACATGTTAAAACAGATCTATGAAAGAATGATCCTTTTTTCTCTAAAGCTTTATCAGTACTCCCAAATACTGACTGGAAAGTTGTAATATCGGGACAATATACTGGAGTATTGAAAGGTCCAATATTAGAGTAACCTATTACTAATCTAATCGTCTGAGGATTAATGATAATATTTTCCGAAGCATCAAATTCTAATGTGTAAACACCCGATGCTTTGAATTGGGATAAGTCAAGTTTAACTTGTTTGGCCATCTTTAATTTTTATTTTTTTATATATCGAAGAAGTATACTGCTTTAGACTTCTTTTTCTATGTATATATCATTCGTCTCTCAAGAATCAAGGAGTCCGTTTAAGAAAGTATAACTTGAAAGGTCATTAGTCTTGTTTTGAATGGATTCTACATTTTCAGTTAACCTTTCTTCCATTAATTTTCTGAATTTTTCTGGTATTATATCATACAGGTCAGAAACTGTCTCTTGAAAATCTCCGTTATCAAATATACAATTTATATTTACCAGTGTCATTGCCTCATCATCTTTACCTATTTGACTAGAAAAACTCCCATTTGGATTTATTCCAAAGTTAGCTAATTCGTGTATTCCGTTTTTACTACATGGAATTATTTTAGAAGATCTTGTATTTATTTTTAAATCGTAGCAGAATTTTTCTTTATTCTTAACGGTTAGTTTAATTCCAGGCTTTAATCTATTCGAAGCTTCAGAATGTTTTGTATAAACAAACATTTCGTCAAAGAATTCTTCACAATCTAAAAGTTTATCCATTAGAATTTCCCCTTTATAATTAAGCTCTAGAACTATTCTTGTATTATCAACACCTAATATACTTCCTATTAATATCTCTAACAAAGCTTTAAATTCGTCTATCTCTATTGTGTTAGATCTAAAAATACCAACTTGTAAAAGACAGAAGAAATCGCTCTCATCCTCAAAGAATTTTTTATTCTTAATGACATTAGATGGCATAGGAGCAACCTTAAATATATTTGCTACTGAATAATCTCCTCCTCCACCACTTGCTGTATCTATTGAAACATAAAATCTTTGACCATCCTTTTCAAAAATTGATGTGGGATCGAATTTAGGATGCCATATAAGGCTAGAATAATCTATTGGACTATTTTCGAACGGGGAGAGTTCGTGAAAAATGAATTGTTCTTCACTATTTTTTAATCTTTTTAATGTGTAAGAATCCAATAGAAGTCTTGATGATGAAAGGAATTGGCAGCCATATTCTTGATTAAAATCCTCCTCAGACCCTAATGCTGCAATTTCTTTCCTTTTCCATTCCTCATCCCTATTTGGAATTTGCCACCATTCAACTCTGATTGGATTAAATTCATTCTCCCCTTCTATTGCTCCTTTATAAAGTTCCCAGAATTTATTCATTCCGTTAGGAGTGGAAGTTATAATAACTCTGGCTATCTGTGAAGAAGATATAGTAGGGTAAACTGATTTAAAGAACTGATTGATAAAGTTAGGGTTAATGTGTGCGAACTCATCCATGTATAACATATGAATTGTGTAACCGATAGACGATGTTTTAGTTGTCGTCTTAGCCATTATTCTACATCCGTTATCAAACTTCATGGTCATTACATTATAGACGATTAGACCTGGCTTTAAGAAGAAAGGAAGTCCTTTCATAATAACTTTGATCTTATCCATTAATTCCGCAGCAGTATCTCCAATGTTTGCCATAATCATAGCATTCTTTTCAAAATTAAAAAGTAAATACCATAAAAGAAATATGGAGGAAGTTATAGTTTTACCTGATTGTCTTGGAGAAACGAATATATTTTTTCTGTGAGTTTGATATTGATCTAGGATCTGTATCTGGTAATCCCTAAGATTTATCTTCTGTATACCATCATCTGTCATTACTTTACAATACTTATTTGCAAAATAAACAACATTCTCTGCACATTTTCTCATCTCCTCTAATTCCCATTCAGTGTATTCGAATAGAATTTGTCCCTTTCTTAATTCTGGATCATTCTCATGATAAGGATTATCAACATCTTTATAGTCTATACCATTTTCTTCTGCATTATAGTTTAATTGATCAACTTTTTCAGTCGACCAAAAATTACCTATTTTATCTTCTTTAAGTGCCATAATAAATTAATTATTCGAAAATATCATCTTCTATTACAAAGTCAATATCATCATCTCCGCCTAAAGATAAATCGCCTGATCCTGTTCCGAATTTTGTTCGTGGATTTATTAGATCATCGTTAGGCGGTACTATTTCTGCGTCTTTAACAAGATTACCAGATTTTATTACAGATTGTAAATTTTCCATTAAACTTTTAGTACCTCTTACTTTTAAAAGATCCATATTTTCGTCAGTTTGTATAACATTTCCGTGTTCATCTAATTGGATATTACCGCCTCTTTTAATCTCTTCTGATTCATTTTTAAGCTGTTTGTAATTTTTCTCCATTTGTGACATGTAGTTAGAGAAATTTTTAGGCATTTGCATGATCTGATTTTGAAGCTGTGCTAGAACCTCAAAAAGCCTAGGCTCCATTCTTCCTGAATCTATTTCTTCTACAAGCTTCGATATAGCATGCTGTGCAGTTCTTATCTGAAATGCCATAGTTGATATATTAAGAGCATCTATTTTCTGTTTGTGTTTTAAATAACTGTCTTCTGGAATATCTTCTAAATCGGCATAGAATCTAGATAATGAATCTAGTATAGCTCTAGCTTCTGTTTCTACCTCATTCTTTACTGAATCTACATTTATGAATCTCTGAGGCTTCATTGCCGGGATATCCGGTGTACTTAGTCCTGCTAGCATTTCATCTGCTAAAACAATTCCATCAAGCTTATCTTTAAGATTAAGCTCTGCCTCTTTTGAAAGATTCGGTATTTTTGGTTTTCTTCTTGGCATAAATTATCTGTTTCTGGCGACCTTAGGAAGTTTTAATATAGGTTTAGCATTATCTATTATAATAGCAAGATGCGCATCTCCTATTATATTCTGATTTAGCATTGTTGACTGTTTTTCCTCTTCTACCATATGTTTAAAAAATCTATAGTTAGTTGCCCAAAGTGGACAAGAACTAGTTTTATATGAATAATTATTAGTTCCGTAAAATGGACTATCATAATTATTATCAATTACAGGCGTAATATTAAAAGTATAAGCCTGTGAAGTAACTCCATCCGTTGAATGTATTAGACTCAAATCCGAAGTTTGAGCTAGCGGATTATCAGGATCATAAGTCAATTGCCAAACCTTTAGTGAATATTGTCTGAATATGTTAGAAAAATTAAAAACAAATCCGTACCAATCATCTACAGAAGGTATAAATTGTCCTATGGTACTAGCTATTCCAGCCCCAAACGGAGAGTATACTTCTAAGTTATTTATCTTTATTCTAAAACTTCCTGTTTCTATATAATTATTATCTGTTGGACTAGCGACTGCATTTGATCCGCTCCATATGAAATCTATACGTAATCCTTGTCCCCCGTAATATCCATCGAATAGAATTCTTGTTTGAGCTTTTTGAGCTTTCCATCCTGCAGTAGTACCTGGTGCTGCTGCTCCATCATCTTTTATTTTAAATCTGAATTGATCGACTATTTCTAGTATTTCAAATCCGCCAGATCTTATTCCATCCCCGAGTATTGATATAAATCCATTAGGATTTTCTCCAAGACTTAATTTATGTGGTATTGGATAAGTTGTGTAAGTTATTTCATTTGTTCCTATTGTATCAATAGTTATTGACAATTTAGGAGCGGGCTTAGGAACTAATCTACTTCTATCTAAGAAATTTCTTGTTCTAAACCAGCACATAAATGATCTTTCGTCTGTAGCTGTTAAAACTGGATCAGATTTCCATCTAACAGCATCTCTTTCAAAATCTAATAATGCAGGAGATGCAGGATCTACTGCATTTTGTGAGTCAATAAATAATTTATCTAAATCATAATAATTATTAAAAACTATCGTCCAGTTATTATTTAGATCATATTCTATTATAGGAAGTTCTTTGCTAATATATGATCTTATAGGATCTTCCAATCTTCTTTGCGACGTCACTGCATATTGTTGGGGTTTGGTTAATTCAATCTCTTGGTTTTCTATTTCCTCTCCAAATAATTTTTGGGTGTTTACCGTGTAATCTAATAATTCAGTTTCTGCAGCAGGATTGACAAAAGATGTGTTTTTCTTAATCTCATATTTAACTAACTGAATCTTAAAATATACAGGATAATTATTTATATCCCTAAACACATACATTGAATCTATTTGATAAATTCTATTAGTTAAGGGAAAGAAAATGATATCTCTTTTTCTTGGCTGTGATGCTTTTCCAAATATGCTTTCAAAATATTTTCTATCAATATGGATTTCAAATGGTTGATTAAAGTTTAATCCGTAGGTATCGAAAGTTAAAGCTGCATCAGGGAATGTATTATTGGGTACCATTACCTTCACACATTTTTCTTCTACTACATCAAATAATGTATACTCTTTTAATACAACATCTTTACCTCTACCTTGTGGCTGTACTGAATAATAAACAACCTCGTGTCCAAAAACATTATTTACGATCTTGCTTAAATCCTGATATAGATTTATAGCCCTATTGATATCATATGGTCTAAATGTATAATTACAATCTGAAAATACTATGGGATAATTTGTTAATTCTTTACTACACATAGGTGCAGGCGGATTTCCCATTAAATCTCTAGGATCTACTGTTACATATGTCAAATCAAATTCGAAGTCTAATAATTCTATTGGTGGGCTTAAAGGTGTTCCTGGCGGGTAATAAGGACTAGAATTTTCATCCGACGTAGCAGTCATTCTCGCCTCTAACCATAATGGATTATCGGGTGATATAGATAATGCCTGAACTGATGCTTCTGTCAATTGACTCCATAAAGACCAATTAGACCCGTTAATACTCCATCTATATTCTAGATATAAAAAAATGTGTGGAGGATCTTCTCCTGTTGTATCAATTATCCACCCATTAAATGATTGAACATTTTTCCATGGCTGGCTCCAAGAAATTATTCTGTAATTTCCTATTGAAGTAAAATCTATTAGTGTCTCTGCCATTTTGGCTACTGTTTGTAATATATATCAGAAAAAACAATATGAAAAAATTCAGAGCAACTATGGAGAGGTTTAGCTTCGCGCAACTTACTTCTAACTCAGATGGAAAAACTTCTGGGAGTGGCACATCGGGTCTATATATAGTTTTTATTGGGGGTATTTGTTTCTTACTTGGCTGTATCGATAAAATGTTTTTAGATAAAAGTGCAGATATACTAACTCAATCTATTATTCTTATATCAATAGGTGCAACTCTTTTAGGTTATAGAAAATCTAAAGATTCTGGAGTTACTGATCTAGAAGAAGTAAAAGAAGAAGAAGAAGTAAAAGATGATCAGCCTTTAAATTCTTAAGGATTAGCTGGACCAGATCCTGTTGCACCCGTTTCCCCTTTTATGTCGCTATTAATAGCATAAACTCCTAATCCTGATATTATTTGGCTATTATCTGCAGGAGCTGTACCAAATTCAGCATTTAATTTTATTCCTCCTTGCATTAAATTACCTCTGAATCTTTCAGTAGTTAAATCCAAATCAGGAAGATATGTTTCTAGCTCCATAGAGAAAGAAAGGGTTATTGCTTCTCCTCTTTGAGATCCATAAGACATTTGGAAATTATTAGGCTGCTTATCTGGTGGTGCATCTGGGAGAACCGCTTGTACTGGTATTCTGAATCCTTTATAGTAAAAATAGTATATAAACCTTTTATAAAGAATTTCAAGAACACTTTGTTGGACTTTAAAAGCATCAAGAGTGGTATCAACTTTTATTTTTGCAGTAATTTGTATACTTAATGGAATTGGATTAAAATAAGAAGAAAAAGTAACCATTTCACTTCCCTCTTCTTTTTCGACTTCCTTAACATAAGAACCTCTAACAAATTTAGTAGTTGCCGATCCTGAGTCAATTCTTGTTGATCCTATTTCGATAATTCCTCTTGGTATAACATCATAATTTCCTTCAGCAAATGCTGGCTTACCATTGCAGTCTTCATAAGAAAGATAGAAGTCTTGTAGGAATGGTTCATCCCCTACCATAGAATAAAAGAATGGTATGTAAATTTTAGTGGTTACTTGGTTATTATCAGTTTGTTCATAAGTTATTATTTGATTTAACTCAGTTAATAGACCTAGTATTATACCTCTAAAGAATACGTCGTCGGTGTTATATTTTTCTAAAAAATTCATATTTTATTATTATATTATAACAGATGTATTATCCTTTATTATAGGTTTACTCCCGTATTGGTATAGATCCTTATTAAAATCAATAACTCTTATTTCAGATTGCATATAAATAGGGATTTCTTTTAATCTGAAAGATAAAGGTTCTTTTTTACTATTCTTGTAGTATGGATGATAAAAAATTCCAGTAGCATATTCAACATCGCTAAGTTCGTTACAAACAAAAACCTGGGAATTTAGAATGAATTTAAAGTATTTTTTTAATTCACTAATTCCATCGCTAGCACTAAGTGCCACTTTAAATCTATAAACAAAATATTCTTTTTGTGGAATATCGTCTGCAATAGAATCTTCTTTAACTACTAAAAAATAATTAAATTTGGGTGTTAAATTTCTTATAGATTCTGTGCCTGCTGGAAATGTATCTGCCATGATTTATATATCCTACACCATTTTATCGAAAGCAATATCTGAGAAATTATTCTTTTTTGATATTTCTATCTTATAATCAAATATTTCTGTTGGCATTGGAGCATGATTTATTACAAAAATGCTCATGCTTAGATCGTCCGTTAATTTTCTTAATGTGTTTAATATACTATGAACTCCATCAGGATCTACTGAACTAAATATTTCATCAAGGAAAAGTATGTTAACTGAAGAGAATCTTATTTTCATTAGCTTTATTATAGCAACAAGAACTGCAAAATCCACTTTCTTCATTTCTCCTGTGGATAATGTCTGTGTTGATATCTCTTCTCCCAAGTGGAATATCTGGGCATTAAATTCTTCGTTAAAAACGACTTTGTAAGGTAAGTGAAGGGATAATAAGGTATTTAGTATTTCGTTGTTTAGAGACGGTAATATGGACTTAATAGCTAATTGTTTAACCCCTTTCTCACTAAGCACTTCATCTAAAGTCTTAATCCAAATCTGTCTTTCTTCCCAAACAGTCTTTTCTTGACTAAAATCGGAAAGATCTTCATTAGCTCCATTTAAAAGTTTCCTTACCGAATTAACCTGGTCGTTATTTTTTGAAGTCTTGAGAGTTTTAATTTTATCTTGTAATGTTCTAATTGCACTTTCGATTTTACCACCTTTTGTAAATAGGTCATTCTTAATCGTAGCAATATTACTTTGAACCTTCTTAGCATCCTCATAATTCTTTTTTAAATCAGCTAGATCTTCTGTTAATTTAATCTTCGTATCAGAAAGATCGTCGAATAAATTTTTATGAAATTCTGTAGATAAATCGGATGAGCAAGTCGGGCATTTTTCATTATTATATAAATTCATTTTAGAATCTATATTTTTGATTTTAGAAGAAAGATCACTATACAATTCGTATGATTTTGTTACGTTCCTAGTTGCTTCATTTTCTTTAGACCTAAAATCTTTTAGTTTATCTCCGTGTAGTTTTAAAAGTTCTTTGTAGTTTTCTAATTGCTCTTTATTACTTTCTATTTCTGACCCTGAATTTTCTAGTATTTTTTGTTGTAAATCCTCTAGTTCTTTTTGTGATGCTGCTATAGATCTTCCAGTAGCAAATATTTCACCGGATAATCTATCAATTGATGATTTTATAGTCTTTGATTCTTCTTTTAAAATGTCTCTCATCTCATTGAGAATATAGAATCCGAATATCTTATCAATAATCAATTTCTTATCTGTTGTGCTCATTTTAAGGAAGCTTTTGAAATCATTTATTGATAACGAAATTGTATTATTAAAAACATAATAAGGTATTTTTAATATGTCATCGCTTAAAAAATCTTGCACATTATTTTTACCAGCTTGATCGTAAATATTACCATCTATAGTTAATTGAAAAAGTGAAGGCTCTAATCCTCTCTCTACTTCATAAATTTTTCCATCCTGCTCGAATTCTATCTTCATCCAAGCACATTTATTAGATCTATTTGGTATATCTTTAAGTTTCTTTCCTTCAAGCTTTCCATATAGCCCGAATGTAATAACATCGGATATTGTGGACTTACCTACACCATTTTCACCAACTACTTGGATTAGACCAGATTTATCTGGTAATTCTAATTTTTGGATTTTGTTACCGTATGAAGCAACATTTCTCCATTCAATCTTCTTGATCTTCATCTTCTTTAACTTGTACTGAAACTTTGTGTAATAATTTTTCTATCGCTTTATAGATCTTACTTTTCTTATCATCTTCATAGTTACACTTATCTAAGTATAATTTAGTTAGATCTAAAATAGAAAAGCTTTTTCCTTCTAGATCGTGAAATCCTTCATCTACTAATTCCTCTCCGGGATTAGTTATAGGTGTGAATGATATTTTTAATGGGGGAACTACATATTCTGTTAATAATCCGAGAGGAGCTTTTACTGCTAATTCTGGATCAACTAATATGTCTATAAAATTATTTTTGAATATAGGATTTAATTCATTAGGCGTTGAATTTAAAACTTTATCAAAAGTGATTCTAACAAATTTAGGGGAGTAATTGTTTTCGTAATACTCCTCATCTCCAGATTCTAAATCTAGTATGGTTATCCCTTTTGCATTATCAGTATCGGATCTTGTTAACTGAAAAGGAGATCCTAGCATTCTCATTTTTCCAAATGTCTGTGAATAATGTATATGTCCAGAATAAACTCTTTCAAATTTATCCATATCTGCATAATCTAATCCTGCATCAATTCTCACAAACTTATTAAACATTAGACCTTTAAGATCTGTATGACAGAACATATAATCATGTGGTTCTTTTACTGTCATTAATGTTTCTCTCTCCGCATCATGATCTTTTCTCCAAGGCATAAGAAAAATCTTTCTGTTACCTAGTTGTATAGATTCAGGTTCTTCGTATATTTTTATTCCTGGTATCCATTTAAGAGATTTTAAAGAGTTTACTTCATTTGTATTTTTTCCGTAAATATCGTGATTACCACATATTATAAAAATACCATCTTTAAAAATTTGCGAAAGATCTTCAAATATTTCTATACCAAGATTAAGAACCCGAAGATTAAGTGATTGTCTACTATCATAAACATCACCAAGATGCACTAAACAATCTCCTGGTCTGTATATTTTTTTACAAAGGGGAATGAACCAATTTTTAAAATAATCATCATGAATGTCTATCCAATCATTAGAATTGTTCCTTACACCTAAATGAGTATCTGTAATAAAAATTACTCTCTTAATATCTGAGAATTTTTCCATTAAAATATCTTTTTAATTCCTTTTTTACTTAAAATACCATATTTTTGATCCATCTCTTGAACTATAATTTCTTTATACTTCATATGAATAGATTCATAAGCTTTTTGATAATTTATTGCTGTATAATCACAAATAGCAACAAATTTCTCTACCATTGTAAATTCTGTCTCTTCCAATTCTTTTAATATGTCTTGAAATATTAAAGGGATAAGATCCTTTGGTATTTTTTTACTTGGACTTATGATAGTCCATCTAGATACTTGAAAGATCTCGTCTATTTTATCATTTAAATTACACGAATGAATATAGTCTTCATCTTCATAAGTTACTATAGACTGTAAGCTTCTATAATCTGTACTTGAATCCATTTCAAACTCTTCATCAACAGTATCTTTTTCGTTCTTTTTTTCTGCTAGTTCTTGATTTATGTCAAGGTCGGTTTTTTCATCTTCGATCAGTTTTTGCTGTTTTTTCATCAATCATTTATTATTTGAGAGTTGGGATCTTCAGATATTCTCATGAAGGTGTAATCAACTATAAACTTTTTGTAAGAGTTTTTATAGCCTTCGTCCCTATTTGCAAGCAATTTTAGCTTGTATTCGTTGTTAGTAAGCATCATAGGATCTTGAATAATACCAAACATACCATCAACTGTTGCTACCAGTCCTGATGATTCGGATGCTGAATTCATACTGAGATCCGTAGCATCAAATTCACTTTGTTTTGTCTGAGTTGCTGTCACTATTGCCCAATCATTTCTTTGTGCTGCAGCTCTAAGATCTTCTGCAATCTGTTTAATTTTCATATATGTATTTTCTGAATTTGGATTTCTCCAGTTCTTCATAATATTAATATAGTCAATAATAACGATTTTGAATTTAATTCCCATTACTTGTTCAACCTTAGTTAACCAATTTTCTACGTCTATTGCAGATGCTTGAGATGTGGCAAATTCTTTCACTACTAATTCACCGGGGGTTCTTAAATTATCAAATCCAAGATTTGTTATTTTCTTTTTAATTTGTGAGTCATTCTCCGCTGAGTCTTTATATTCTGACATCTTGATTCCCAAAAGATTAGATCCTAATCTTTTCATGTATTTTCTGTCTCCTAATTCTAATGTAACAATAGCGACATTATTTGCTGCTCTAATAGCTTGTGTTGCTATATTACCAAGCCAAAGAGTTTTTCCAACTTTAGGCTGTCCTAATAAAACATATAGACATTTAGCTGAAAATCCTCCACCAAGGCAATGATCTATGTAATCATATCCACTAGAGAATGTTAAGCTGCTTGGCTGCTTGTGAGCTTCTGGATCTTTAAAGTTAAGCCCCATATCAAATGAGAAATCCACTTTATTACGATCAACAACTATCGATTTGTAAGTGTTAATCACATCCTTAATATTATCTGGAGTTACATCAGTACTTTTGATATAATTTATTGAATCTACCGCACTTTTTTCTAATGTCTTCCATTCAATCCAAGATTCGGTATTCTGTTGTAACCAATCAGTATCGTAATCATTAAGAGATATTGACCACATAGATTCAAGTAAAGAATCTGTGAGTTTATCTTCTAATTTCAAAAGTTTTGCAGATTCTCTGACTTGATTTTTGCTAGGGACCTGTTGATATTTTTTCCAAAATGATTTTACGACTTTAAAAGCTTCTTGGAAATCTGCATTTTTGAAGTAACTAGATTCTGTTGCTTCAATATAAGCTGGATTGTCAATTACCGCTTTAAACCAAATATTTTCTAAGTGTTGATTTTGCATTTTTAATAGTGTGGATTATCCTTTATTTTATACCAATTTTTATTTCCTAATGTTTTTTCAGTTTTTTCAAAAATGTCTGTCTCTATAAGTTCATTAACTGCTTCTGCAAATTTATTTTCTTCCCATCCTTCAGGAAGAAAAGAATTAAAAGTCTGGTCTGAAAACTCTCCATCAGGTCTTCCATCCTTAATTAAATATGAGTTAAGCTCATAAATAACATCTTCTTTTGTTGGATATTCGGGAAGATCTTTCCAGATACCTAGCAGATATTTCATTTTAAGTTTATTCTTCTCCATCTTCCTCTTCAGTGTCTGCTTCAGGTTCAGCTAGTATTGCTAATTCTTCATCGTCAAAAAGATCGGGTAATAAGAAATGAGGTTTAATTACTTTCTCATCGATCATACTTAATACTTCATCAGTGAATATTTCTCCATTAAATAATTGAGAAGAAGTAACGGTCTTGCCTAAATGTTTAATTGCCCATCTTGTAGAAGTAGCATTAGCGGTAAATTCCATGTCTCCTGTTTTTTTATCAACCTCTAATTTACCTCTTTCAATTCCGCAAATTTCCCAGGAAGTAAAATCTTGTAATCCCACATAAGGATTCATACCATTCATAAATGAGATATGGAATTTAACTGGATAAGGTCTGGTGAATCTTGCTTTCTTAGGTGTAGATGTTACAATAATTCCGGTTTTTGTGTCATTCTCTTTTAATTGTGCTTTAGAAAGCATAATAACATTACTCATTGAGAAAATTGGTCCATCACCTCCTGATGCTTCTTTCGTTGGCATAAATCCGCCTATTCCTCCTGTTGTTGTGTGATTAGTACAAACCAATGGAATTCTAACACCTGTTAAGTCTAATGTTATAACACGGAATAGTGATCTCATTTCTTTAGATCTTAATCCCATATCCATTGCGCTCTTACCCTTAATAGCATCACCTGTTTCTTTATCTGTACTAAGCATACCAAGAGAATCTAAAATGATCATGATTTTAGGTTCTGCCCCTTCTTTTCTTGCATTCTTAACTTTTTCTAAAATATTTGTTGTGAATATTTTAAAGTCATTAATAGTTTTAATAGGCTGGTATCTAACTCTTGTTGGATCAACTCCGAATTTTTTGGCTGAGCTTTTATCTATAGCACCTTCTGTGTCACAATAAATAACATCATAATCTTGCTTCTGAGCTTCTCTTGTAATATTCATTGCCAGAAAAGTCTTACCTGTAGAAGGATCACCCGCAATTCCTATTGATCTGTTATTTGCTATTCCTCCAAATAAACTTCCTGAAAGTTGAGCATTTAAAAGATAATTACCTGTTGAGATCCATTCTGTTGTTTTAGAAAACTCATTAGTTTCTAAAATTGATCCCATTTCAAATCCTTCAATTTTTGAAAGTGATTTGTCTAATTCCGCGAACGAAAATTCTTTCTTTGCCATATTTATTATTTTTATTATTTAGTTATTTTACACATTGCTCTAGTAATAATTTCAGAATCCTTTAATTCTTCATTTCCAAATCTTCCGTCCATTTCCCTAAGGATGTACAAATCTTTTCCAATTTCTCTTGCTACATTTTCTAATTGTTCTTTTTCTTTAGTGACATCAATATCACCATACCAAATTTTACCCTCTTCTAAAACAAAAATGTTTGCATTGAAATAAACCTCATTATCTGGGAATTCTTCTCTATATCCAGATTTAGATAAGGAAAGCATTCTTCCCGATAATAATTTTTCGTTTTCAAAAATCGATTCCATAATTTCTTTTTATTATTATACTCGATTTTTTAATTTAGGTTCACAAAAAAAGAGTGAATCCACTCTTTTTTTTTATTTTAGAAAGTTTTTCTTAAAAGTAGAAGCTTATTACAAGCTTCAAAATTCTGTTGAATCTCATTCCACCTTATTAATACGTCCAGAGTATTTTTTGTGTTTTCTAAATCTTCTTTAAGAGCCTCTGAGAACAGATAATCTGAAGAGGTCCATAATTTTGTTTTCTTATCAAGATCTATCTGATACTCTGGCTTCTCTATATGCAAAAAAAATCTGCCATCAGCAGATTTTTTTATGTATCTTCGTCCTTTTCCCATACACTATTTATATTGTATGAACTTGGAAAAGTTTCTTCTGTATTACATCCTTTCTATAATTGCTTGTCTAATTTTTGTAGATTGCTCTAGAATGAATGCACATTTTTCGTATTCTTC
>Ga0164293_10000506_pt1 | contig 31063 bp, 32 predicted proteins | sample GEODES118metaG_FD_111487 | JGI IMG/M metagenome (GOLD analysis project Ga0164293, IMG submission 111487) | Eutrophic lake water microbial communities from Lake Mendota, Wisconsin, USA - GEODES118 metaG | ecosystem: Environmental > Aquatic > Freshwater > Lake | place: USA: Lake Mendota...
CACCCAGCGAGCCGACGTTGACGGCCTTAACGATCAACCCGAAGGCGTTGTGGAAGCCGCGCTTGGGGATGCGACGGATCAGCGGCGTGCCGCCGCCTTCAAAGACCGACGGAGACGACCAGCCGGCGAGTTGCCCCTGGCCCTTATTTCCGCGACCGGCTGTCCGGCCACGACCGGAGCCTGGGCCACGGCCCACGCGGAGCCGCTTGGTGTGCTTGTGGATGCCTTTGTTGACGTCGTTGAGCTTCATGGCTGGATGACTGGAGAGGTGTCCGCGGCAGGCGGGGATGTTCAGGAGAGAGTGATACCGCGGAGCCGTTCGACTTCCGCTTTGGTTCGGAGCTGCTTGAGGGCCTCGAGAGCAGCCTTCACGAGATTCACGGGATTGGTGGAGCCGTGGGCTTTGGTGAGAACGTCGCGAATGCCAGCCGACTCACAGACCGCCCGGACCGCAGCGCCGGCGATGATGCCCGTGCCCGGGCCGGCAGGCAGAAGGATCACCTTCGCCGTCTCGTAGCGGCCTTCCACGCGGTGCGGAATGCTGCCGTGCTCGACAGGCACCTCGATCAGATTCTTCATGCCGTCTTTGATCGCCTTCTCGACGGCAGGAGGAACCTCGTTCGCCTTCGCATACCCACACCCAACCTTTCCGCGGCCATTTCCCACGACCACGAGGCCGGCGAAGCTGAAGCGGCGGCCGCCCTTCACCACCGTGGCGCAACGGCGGACCTTCACCACTTTCTCGACGAACTCGCCGCTGCGGGATTCTTTGCCAGTGGACACGAGGAACTGCCTCCGAAAGTGTGCGAGCTGTCTTGCCTACGAGGGACGAAACAAGTGCGGGAGTGGATCGATCAGAACTGAAGACCGGCGGCCCGAGCAGCGTCGGCAAGCGCGGCCACGCGGCCGTGATAGCGGAACGAGCCACGATCGAAGCAGACCTGGCTGACGCCGGCGGCCTTGGCCCGCTCAGCAACCGCCTTGCCGATCGCCTCAGCGGCCTGCTTGTTGCCGCCGAAGCCAAGCCCATCTCGGAGGACCTTGTCCATCGAACTGGCCGACGCGAGCGTCCGGCCAGTCGAATCGTCGACGACCTGGGCGTAGATGTGCTTGTGCGTGCGGAACACGGAGAGCCTCGGCCGATCCGTGGTGCCACGAATCGAGCGACGAACCCGGAACCGGCGACGCTGTCGCTGGCGGAGAATACTGCGAGAATGATCCATAGATGATGCCCTTACTTCGTGACCGCTTTGCCGGCCTTGCGGCGGACCTGCTCGTTTTCGTAGCGGATGCCCTTGCCCTTGTAGGGCTCCGGCTTCCGGAGCGACCGCACCTCGGCTGCAAACTGCCCGACGAGCTGCTTGTCGATCCCCTTGATCGTGATATGCGTCTGGTCGGGACAGGCGACCGTGAGGCCTGCCGGAATCTCGATCTGCAGCTCGTTGGCGAACCCAACGCGAAGCTGCAGCATGTTCTTTTGGATCGCGGCGAGGTAGCCGACGCCCACGATCTCGAGCTTCTTCTCAAAGCCCTTCGATACGCCTTCCACCATATTGGCGGCGAGCGCTCGCGTCAGGCCGTGCACCGAGCGGGCAATCCGAGCGTCGCCGTCGCGAAGCACCTTGATTACACCGGCGGGGGCATCAACCTCGACCGAGACCGCCGGATGGACGCTGTGCTCGAGCTTGCCGAGTGGACCTTCCACCGCAAGCGTACGGCCCGAGACGGACGCCTTCACACCCTTGGGAATCGAAACGGGAGCCTTACCAATACGCGACATCGCCTGCCTGACCTTTCGGACTACCAGAGTTCACAGAGAACTTCGCCGCCGAGCTTCTTTTGCCGGGCCTCGCGATCACTCACCACACCACTCGATGTCGAGAGGATCGAGATTCCGAGCCCACCAAGCACCGGCCGCAGTCGTGCCGACCGGCTGTAGACACGACGGCCAGGGGAACTGACCCGACGAATGTGACGAATCAGCCGCTCGCCGTTCGGCCCATACTTCAACTCGAGTTGAAGATGCGGCACGGGATCGGCCTCGACTTCGCGCCAATCCCAGATGAAGCCTTCTCGCTTAAGTACTTCCGCCAGCCCACGCTTCACCTTCGAACTCGGCACGTCAACGGTGGCGCGTTCGACGCGCACCGCGTTGCGAATGCGGGTCAGCATGTCGGCGATAGGGTCGGTCATCATATCAGCAGGGCCCTTTGTCTAAATCCAGCCTGTTATCTGGCCAGGAATCTCGCTCGTCTGTCTTTCGGGTTTGTTCGCTCAGCTACCTACGATCCGCCTTGATCACCAACTCGCCTTCTTGACGCCCGGGATGCAGCCCTGGTCAGCAAGTTTGCGGAAGCAGATTCGGCACGTGCCGAACTTCCGGTACACGGCACGCGGACGGCCGCACAGCATGCAGCGGCGGACAACCCGCGAGGAGTACTTCGGCTTTCGCTTCGCCGCGGCGATCTTGGATTTGCTTGCCATGGTTGTTTCGCGTGCTCTGGGGACGTGTTCGTGGTATCCGAGGGGAGTCGTTGGTCTGTCGTGATCTGGTGGTTTGGGCGGTGCCGTCAGGCAGCGGCATCGCCTTCCTTCTTGAGCGGCATGCCCATCGCGAGCAGGAACTGACGGCATGCATCGTCACTACGGGCCGTGGTAACAAACGTGATGTTCATGCCCTGTGGGCGGGTGTATTTGTCGGGGTTGATCTCGGGAAACACCATCTGCTCCGAGAGCCCGAGGCTGTAGTTGCCGTTTCCGTCAAACGCCGTGCTCGACAGGCCACGAAAGTCGCGAACCCGGGGAAGCGCTACCGACACCAACCGATCCAGGAACTCGTACATCCGACGTCCGCGGAGCGTGACTTTGCAGCCGATCGGCAGGTTTTCGCGAAGCTTGAAGCCCGCGACGGCAGCCTTCGACAGGGTGGTCACCGGCTTCTGGCCGGCGATCTGAGCCAGCGCGCCAACGGCCTCCTCAAGGAACTTCTTCTCGGTGACCGCCACACCCACGCCCATGTTCAAGACGATCTTTTCGAGCTTCGGGATCGCGTGCGGATTGCTCGTGCCGAGAGCCTTGGCCAACTGCGGACGAACGGTATTGGTGTAATGGTCGAGCATCCGCGGATTCCCCACGGGCTCCACCGCTGCCGTCTCGGCCGACTTACTCTTCTTCGCCATCGTCTCCGGTCCCTTCTCGATCCCTACGGTTGACTTGTTGATCTCGCCCTACGCATTCCCGGCCCGGTCACGCCCCGGCCGGCTTCCGCGACTTTGCTCGCCGCAGTGTCCCGAGGTCAGCGCCGCACTTTCGGCAGACCCTCGTCTTGCCGCCATCGGCAGCGATCTTGGCACCCAGTTTGCTCGCCTTGCCACAGGCCGTGCAGACCACCAGCACATTCGAAGCGTCGATCGGCATTTCCTTACTGAGCCGCCCGCCCTGCGGGTTCTTCTGGCTCTTGCGGATGTGCCGATAGACACGATTGACGCCCTCAACGACGATCCGCCGGCGGCCTTCCTTCTCCGGCAGCACCTGCAGGACCTTCGCGCGCGTGCCCTTCGCGTTGCCGGTCCGCACCTCGACTGTGTCTCCCGATCGAATCAGCATCACACCACCTCGCTCGCCAGGCTGACGATCTTCATAAAGTTGCGGTCGCGGAGTTCGCGGGCCACTGCCCCGAAGATGCGCGTGCCCTTCGGGTTCTTTTCGTTGTCGATGATCACGCACGCGTTCGCGTCGAACCGCACATAGCTCCCGTCCTCACGGCGGGTGGGCTTCTTGCAGCGGACGATAACAGCCTTCACGACCGCCTTCTTCTTGACGTCGCTGCCCGGGATCACGCTTTTGACACTGCACACGATGATGTCACCAAGCCCGGCGGTCCGCTTCCGGCTCCCACCGAGTACCTTGAAGCACATCACCTCCTTGGCACCTGTGTTGTCCGCGACGTTCAGCCGCGTCTGCATCTGGATCATGTCGACCGTCCTTCCGTCGTGGCGGCGTTTCCAGTGGCCGCGGCATCCTCAGCCTTGGCAGCCCCCTCCCTGAGTTGGGTCGCCCGGGCACCGCTCCGCAGCGACGCCACGTCCACGGCGGTGCTCTTCTTCACAATCCGCACCAACTCCCACCTCTTCAGGCGGCTCTTCGGCCGGCACTCGATGATCTCAACGAGGTCGCCGTTGTGCGACTCGTCGTTCTCATCGTGCACGTGGCACACGGTGCGGCGATGCTGAATCCGCCCATACTTCGGGTGCCGGACGACGCGCGGAATCTCCACCCGCCGCGTCTTGCTCGCGGCGTCGCTCGTGACGGTGCCTGTTTCCACTCGCTTCGGCATGAACTCGTTCCCTGGGATGGCCTCGTGGTTTGTCTCGTCGCTGTCGGTCAGTTACCGCTCTGCGTTCGCTTCTTGAAATCGCGCCGGGTGCCGACTCGGCCCTTGGTCACGGAGCGAAGCTTCGCCCGCCCGCTGGCGTGGTGCTTCGCGGCGTGCTTGTCGTGCTGCGGCGATCCGTCCGCGCCGCTCCCTGCTGCGGCTTCTGATGCTGCCGGAGCCAGCACACCCCGCTGGGCGAGGATGGTCTGACACCGGGCGATCGTCCGGCGGAACTTCTTCATCTCCGTGGGCGCCGCCAACTTCTCAGTCTGCGACTGGATCCGCAGCCGAAACAGCGTTTCGGCTGCGTCCTTCCAAACGAGCCTGATCTGCTCGTCGGCCATGTCACGGAGTTCTTTCGTCTTGGTCATCTGTGTTCCCTTACATCACCCGTCGCTTCACGAACCGCACTCGAATCGGCATCTTGTGCGCCAGCCGCGCCATGCAGATCCGTGCCGCATCCTCCGTCACGCCGCCGATCTCGTAGAGGATCATGCCGGGCTTGATGACCGCGGCCCAATACTCCGGCTCTCCCTTGCCCTTACCCATTCGGGTTTCGAGCGGGATCGATGTGACCGACTTATGGGGGAATACGCGCACATACAGCCGCCCCTCCGTACGGAGGTACTGCTGGGCCGCAATACGGCCTGCCTCGATAGTCGCCGCGGGAAGCCATCCCGGCTGCTCGGCCTGAAGACCGAAGTCGCCGAAGACAACGCGGTTCCCGCGGGAGGCGTCACCTCTTATACGACCTCTTTGGCTTTTTCGGTGCTTGACCCTCTTGGGCATCAGCGCCATCGCCAGTCTCCTCGTACATGCCTTGGTTGACCCACACCTGAATCCCGATATTGCCCTGCGCCGTGGGAGCCTCGCAGAACCCGTAGTCGATTTTTGCCCGGAGCGTGGAGAGCGGCATCGAGCCGGCAATCGCCTTCTCGCACCGCGACATCTCAGCACCTCCAAGACGGCCGGCCAGCTGGATCTTCACGCCACGCGCTCCAGCGTCCATGGTCGTGTCGAGCGCCCGCTTCAGCGTTCTCCGAAACGCGGCCCGCTTCGTCAGTTGGTCGGCGATGTCTTCCGCGATGAGCTGGGCCTGGATCTCCGGCCGACTCACCTCTTCCACCTTCAGATTCACGCGGCGGCCGAGCAGTTGCTGGAGCTCCTCCTGGAGACGGTCGACCTCCTGCCCCTTGCGGCCGATGATGACGCCAGGACGCGCACAATGGAGGATGACCTTCACCTCGTCGCGGGTCCGCTCGATCTCAACCTTGGGAATCGCTGCAGCCCGGTACTTCGTCTTAAGGAACTTCCGGACCTTCACATCCTCGAGGAGGAGATCCTTGAAATCCTTCTTGGACGCGTACCAACGGCTCTTCCAGGGCTCGGTGATGCCCGTGCGAAACCCGGTGGGATGGACTTTCTGACCCATGATTTACTCCCTCACTCCGCCAGCGTCCTGCTCGGCTGCTGTGGCGACCGTATCGAGCGACACCTTGATGTGCGACATCCGCCGCTTGATCCCGAACGCCATACCGCGGGCCCGGGGCCTGATTCTTTTGAACATGGGGCCGCCGTCGATCCGAGCATCAACGACCACCAGGTCGTCGACACCAGGCGCCTGCTGGTGCTCTGCGTTGCCAAGGGCGCTCTTGATCACCTTCTCGAGCATCCGGGCGCCGCGGTGCGGCTGGAACCGGAGGATGTCGAGCGCCTCGTCGGCAAACTTGCCGCGAACGAGATCGGCCAACGCCCGAACTTTGCGGGGGCTGATCCGAGCGTATTTGTGGGTCGCTGTGTAGGCCATGGCTTACCTCGTTGCCGCGGTTACTTCCCCGCGGGCGCCTCCTTCACCTTGCCACCGTGCCCACGGAACGTCCGCGTGGGCGAGAACTCGCCAAGCTTGTGGCCCACCATGTCCTCGGAGACGACCACCTTGATGTGCTGCTTGCCGTTGTGGACCATGAACGTGAGCCCGATGAACTCGGGCACGATCGTGCACGACCGCGACCAGGTCTTGATCGGATCCCGCTTGCCGCTGGCAAGCTGGGCTTCGACCTTCTCAAACACGCGGGGGTCGACGTACGGCCCCTTTTTTGCACTGCGTCCCATGGATTACCTCAGCTTCAACTGGCCGTAGCGGCGACTCTTCCGCCGACGGATGATGGCGGCCCCCGACGGCTTGCGGGGCTTCCGCGTACCGCCACCCTTGGCACTCTTGCCGGTCGGACTGACCGGATGACGACCGCCCTTGGTGCGACCTTCACCACCACCGTGCGGGTGGTCGATCGGGTTCATGGCGGTGCCGCGCACGTGCGGGCGGATGCCCATCCACCGCGAGCGACCGGCCTTTCCAAGAACGACGTTCATGTGTTCCGAGTTGCCGATCGCGCCGATCGTCGCCCGACAGGCAGCCGGCACGCGGCGAATCTCGCCCGAGGGCAGCGTGATCTGAGCCCACTGGGCCTCCCGGGCAACAAGCACCGCCGACGAGCCGGCGGAACGGCAGAGGCGGCCACCTCGCCCCTGCTGGAGCTCGATGTTGTGGATCTGCATGCCCAGCGGGATCGCCGACATCGGCAGGCAGTTGCCCACTTCCGGCGGAGCGGTCTCGCCACTCATCAGCGTCACGCCAACCTTCAGGCCCTCGGGCGCCAAGATGAACCGCTTCTCACCGTCGGCGTAGTGGACGAGCGCCACACGGCAGGTGCGATTCGGGTCGTACTGCACCGAGTGGACGACACCGGGAATGCCGTCTTTGTTGCGACGGAAGTCGATCAGGCGGTAGTGCTGCATGTGGCCACCGCCACGATGCCGCGAGGTGATCTTGCCCTGGTTGTTGCGGCCGCCCTTTTTCTTCTTGCGAAGCCGAAGGCCCTTCGGCGCTTCGGCCCCTGCCGTCAGTTCGGCGAAGTCGGAGACACTGGCGCCGCGGCGGCCGGGACTCGTCGGGTTGTAGGTGCGGATGCCCATGATGGTATGTGCTGGAGGAGTGCGGTGCGGCGAATTAGAACAGGTTGATCTTGAAGTCGGCCTTGAGCGTGACGATCGCCTTCTTCCACGCCTTGGTGCTGGTGCGACGGACGCGGCTCCGCCGCATCTTTCCGATGCGGTTTTGCACCGCGACCTTCTCGACCTTGACGTTGAACATCTCCTCAACGGCCCGGCGGATGTCGGCCTTGTTGGCTTCGCCAACGACCTCGAAGGAGTAGGCGTTGTGGCGGTTCGCCCGGTGCATGCCCTTCTCAGTCACGAGCGGGCGAACAATCACCTGATGCGGACTGAGACGCGGTGAAAAAGCCGGAGCGGGAGCGATCGGAACAGACATGGACTACTTCGCCTCCTTCTTCGCGGCACGGGCCGCCGGCTTCTTCGCGGGCTTCTTCTTCCCGGCAGCGGCGGCGGGCTTGTTGGCCTCGACGGCCGAAGCCCGAAACGCGTCGATCGCCGCCCGAGTCATGAGGATCGAGCGGGGACGCAGAATCGACCAGGCGTTGAGTTCTGCCACCGGCGAGACCGACACGCCATCGATGTTGCGGGCGCTCTTCCAGAAGGCAGCATCATGCTTCTCGGGGGCGAAGAGCACCGTCTTCTCACCAAGGCCCAGCTTCTTGAGCATGCCAGCCACGACGGCGGTCTTGGGCTCGCTCACGGCCAGCGAATCGATGAGCTTGACCTCGTCGTCGGCGATGCGTGAGGCAAGGGCCATGCGAGCAGCCTGCTGCAGCGCCTTGCGGGGCATCCGCCAACCGAAGTCACGAGGCCGCTTGGCGAAGATGTGGCCGCCGCCGCGCCGCGTGCCACTCCGCCGAGCGCCAGCACGAGCGTTGCCCGTGCCCTTCTGCTTGTAGAGCTTGCGGGTCGAGCCGGCGACCTCGCCGCGAGTCTTGGTCTTCTGCGTGCCCTGGCGCTGATTCGCCTGGTACATGACGACGGCATCATGCAGGAGTTGCTTGCTCACACGGGGAGCGATCTCAGCGGGGTCGATCTCGTAGGAACCGACCTGCTTGCCCGACATGTCGTAGACGGCAATATTCACTTGCCACCAGCCTTCTTCTTGCCGGTCGGGGCCGCAGGGCCACCGACCTTACGGATCTTGTTGGTCTGCATCACGGTGACGTACGAGCCGATCGGCCCCGGCACCGCCCCACGGATGACGAGGAGATTGTTCTCCTTGTCGATGCGGACGAGCTTGACATTCCGCATCGTCGACCGCTCGTTGCCGTAGCGGCCCGCCATTCGCTTGCCCTTGAATACGCGGGCTGGCGAGGTGTTCATGCTCGTACCACCTTGATGGCGGTGCACCTTCTTCACGCCGTGGCTGGCACGCTGCCCCTTGAAGCCATGACGCTTCATCACGCCGGCGGTGCCACGGCCCTTGGTGGTGCCGGTGACGTCGACGAAATCAACGCCCTCGAACAGGTCGACGGTCAACACCTGGCCAACCTCAGCTCCGTCGTACACGCCACGCAGTTCGCGAACAAAACGCTGGGGCTCGCAGTCGGCCTTGGCCACGACTGGCACGCCACCTTCCGCACGCCGCTTGGCACGCCGGCTGTCAAGCTTGGCCACTTGGCCGCGGATGCTCTTGCTGACGAGGCGCCGCGGCTTGTCGAGAAAGCCGATCTGCACGGCCGCATAGCCATCGCGATCGGGCGAGCGAACAAGCGTTACGGGGCAAGGACCAGCTTCGATCACGGTGACAGGAACCACGGCACCATCAGCATCAAAAATCTGCGTCATCCCGACCTTGCGGCCCAAGAGGCCCTTACGGCCGGTCCGCTCGGCAGGACCCTTACGTCCGCTCTTTCCAAATGTCTTCGTTGATGCAGCCATGATGTTAGTGGTCGCCGTCGTGACACCTCTCCGCCGGCAACCGTAGGTTGCCGCGGCTCGATGCCTCGCGTTCACGCTCGAAGCCGTTGGCTGCGGGAGCGAAGGAAACTCACGTTTCCAGCCTTACCCGCAACGCCTTCCAAGCATGCCCTTTCGTGCGCTCCTGTGATGAACCTCGTATGACCTTCGACGGCCGTAGCCGCCGACACCGTTACCTCGAAGAAGCCTTGATCTTGATATCGACGCCGGCGGGCAGGCTCAGTTTGTTGAGCGCCTCAATCGTCTTGGCCGTCGCCTGGATGATGTCGATCACCCGCTTGTGAGTCCGAATCTCGTACTGCTGCCGTGCCTTCTTGTCGATGTGCGGGCTGGAGAGCACCGTGTAACGCTCGATCCGTGTGGGGAGAGGGATCGGCCCGTGAACCTCGGAGTTGGTCCGCTTCGCGGTATCGACGATCTCCGCCGCGCTCTGGTCGAGCACGGCATGGTCGTAGGCCTCCATGCGGATGCGGATGATTTCCTGTGTCGGCCCGGCCACGGCAATACTCCCAGACGTACCTTCCACCGACGGCACGGGACGGCAACGCGATCCCGGACCATCTGCATCGTTCGATTCGCAGCCGGACTTTCGAATATCCTTGGCGGATATCGCGTCCGGGCCGAAAAGCAGCCTCCGAAGAGGCCCTATTTCCAAGCCTGCCCACGCGAAAACCCGGAAAAATCCGAGGCCGGCGGGCAGAACTGCGGCGAGACGCGAAATCTAAATCTGCTGCGGGTGCCTGTCAACACGCCGGAATAATCGGGCTACATCCGGCATCCCGCACCAGAGCAGTGGCCTTTCCACAGGGCTCGTCGGAGCATCGCATCGACGCCACAGTCCCCCCTTCGGATGGGTATCTTGGCGCTTCCTGCCCGGGTCAGCTCGGGCCAGGCGGGGGCGGACGGACCAGAGCGTTCAGCGAGTCATCGCCGCCCTGATCCGTTCCCCACCAGGGACCGCAGGACAGCGTTTTCTTCGTGTTTTCGGGCCGATCACGTGGCTGCAAGCCTGTCCCCCTTGCACGGCCCAAAGGCGTTCTGTACCACCCGCCCGGAGAGGATTGTCGGCCCGGCCGTCGGCAGTTCGCCCTCATCCGCGGAGTAGACCCATGGTTCAAACGATCCTCGTCTCTGGCTCGTCAGGCCTGATCGGGAGCGAGGTCGCGCGGCATTTCGACGACCTGGGCTGGCGGGTGCATGGCATCGACAATAACCAACGGGCCGTGTTCTTCGGGCCCGCCGGCGACACCCGCTGGAACCAGCAGCGACTCTCCTCCACGCTGAGGTCCTTCACGCACCACGAACTTGACCTCCGCGACCGCGACGGAATCCTCAGGCTCGTGGGCGACGTCAAGCCCGATGCGATCGTGCATACCGCCGCCCAGCCGTCGCACGATCGCGCCGCGGCCATCCCCTTTGACGACTTTGACACCAACGCCGTCGGTACGCTCAACCTCCTCGAGGCGGCGCGACGGGCCGTGCCAGAATCGCCGTTTGTGCACATGAGCACGAACAAGGTCTACGGCGACGCTCCCAACGAGATTCCGCTGGTCGAGCTGGGTACTCGCTGGGACTACGCCGACACCACGTACGCCCACGGCATTCCGGAAACATTCCGTATCGACGCCAGCAAGCACTCGCTCTTCGGAGCCTCGAAGGTGGCTGCCGACGTGATGGTGCAGGAGTACGGCCGCTACTTCGGCATGCCGACCTGCTGCCTGCGGGGCGGATGCCTCACGGGGCCGGCCCATTCCGGCGTCGAACTCCACGGCTTTCTCAGTTACCTCGTCAAATGCAACCTGGAGGGCCGCGAATACCGGGTTTTCGGCTACAAGGGCAAGCAGGTTCGCGACAACATCCACGCCGAGGACGTAGCCCGCTTCATCGCGCGGTTCATCGCCGCGCCGCGTCAGGCAGCCGTCTACAACATCGGCGGCGGCAAGGGAAACAGCTGCTCGATTCTCGAGGCTTTTTCGCTCGTTGCGGACCGCAGCGGCCGCGAAATGCGCTGGGTCTACGACGAGAAGGCCCGCGAGGGCGACCATATCTGCTACTACTCCGACCTGCGGCGGATGCAGGCTGACTACCCGGGTTGGTCCCCGGAGATTTCTCTCGAGACAACGCTCGACCAGATCGTCGATGCCTGGCAGCGAGCGGACCGGGGCACGGCTCACCCCAGGAAAAGTGACTGATGCGTTTCATCGTCACCGGCGGCTGTGGGTTCGTTGGACAGGCGATCTGCCGCGAGCTCGTGGAGCATCTGCCAGACGCCCGCGTCGTGGCCTTCGACAACCTGCGACGTGCCGGGTCGGAACTCAACCGCCAGGAACTCGCTCGCCGCGGCGTGGTGGTGGTGCATGGCGACGTGCGGTGCCAGTCCGACGTCGATGCGCTCGGCGACTGCGACTGGCTGATCGACGCCGCCGCGGAACCGAGCGTGCTGGCCGGCACGGCGGCGATGGCTGGGAGGGGCGCCGGCTCGCGACAGTTGCTCGAACACAACCTGCTCGGCACCGTAAACCTGCTCGAGGCCGCGGCCCGCCGCCGCGCCGGCATCGTGATCCTGAGCACGAGCCGCGTCTATTCGATCCAGGGGCTGGCGTCGCTGCCGCTCCGCGACCGCGCCGCCGCGTTTGCCATCGATACGGCGGCGGCCCTGCCACCTGGCGTCGGTCCTCAGGGGGTCACGGAAGACTTTTCCACGGCGGCTCCCGTGTCGCTCTACGGCGCCACGAAGCTGGCATCGGAAGCGTTGGCGTTCGAGTATGCCGATCTTGCCGGCGTGCCGGTGATCGTGAACCGCTGCGGCGTGCTGGCCGGCGCGGGGCAGTTTGGCCGGTCTGACCAGGGGATTTTCTCCTGGTGGATTCACTCCTGGGCACGCCGCCGACCGCTTCGCTACATCGGCTTCGGCGGCCAGGGCCTCCAGGTTCGCGACTGCCTGCACCCGGCCGACCTCGCCCGTCTCGTGATCCTCCAGACACGGTCCGCCACGGGCCCCTGCCGTTCCCTGCTCAACGTCTCGGGGGGTGCCGCTTCCGCCACCTCCCTCGCCCAGTTGTCCGCCTGGTGCTCCCAACGACTTGGCAACCACGACGTGGCCGGCTCCTTGGAAGAACGGCCGTATGACCTGCCGTGGGTCGTGCTGGATCACGCGCGGGCAACGTCAGTCCACGGATGGACTCCTGAGCACCCCGCCCACACCATTTTTGAGGAGATCGCTCGCCATGCCGAACGACATCCAGACTGGCTCGACATCACCGGTGGCTGACACCGGCCGAACCTCGTCCGCGGATCAGGCCGACGTGATTCGGCTGCCGCCTTCCCCTGGCCGGCAGCTGAAGAAGCTTTCGGTGGTGATTCCCGCACGCGACGAAGCGGGCTGCATCGCCTCGACGGTGGAACACCTGCATCTTGAGCTCACGCTTCAAGGTATCCACCATGAGATCGTCGTCGTCGATGATGGCAGCCGCGACGACACCTATGCCATCCTGGAGTCGACCGCCGCCCGAATCCCGAGCCTGGTCCCCGTGCGCAACGCCGGCCCGCACGGCTTCGGCCGCGCCATCCAGCGAGGCCTCGATGCCTTCAGCGGCGACGCCGTCGTCATCATGATGGCGGACGAAAGCGACGACTGCCGCGACGTAGTCCGCTACTGGAGAATCCTGCAGGACGGTCACGACTGCGTGTTTGGCAGCCGCTTCATGAAGGGGGGCGGTGTGATCGACTACCCCCGCATCAAGTATGCGGTCAACCGCATGGCGAACTGGTTTGTCCGCTCCCTCTTCGGCATCCGCCTCAACGATACGACCAACGCCTTCAAGGCCTACCGCCGGGAGGTCATCGATGGCTGCCGGCCATTTCTGTCGCCACACTTCAACATCACCGTCGAACTTCCGCTGAAGGCGATCGTCCGCGGCTACTCGTGGACGGTGATCCCGATCACCTGGCGCAACCGACGGACTGGGGTGGCCAAGCTCAAAATCCGCGAGATGGGAAGCCGTTACTTTTTCATCGTCGCGTATGTCTGGCTGGAGAAGTATTTCAGCCGCGGGGACTACCGCAAACCGGCCACCATCTCGGCGGAGGTCCGGCACGAGACGAGCGCCGCGGCGTAACCACGCCGCCGCCTGGCACAGGCAGCTCGGCGCCCGCAGCGAACCGGGAAGGCACACAGGTTGAAAACCTGTGCTACGGGGAAAGCAGCGAGGGGCTGCCCGTGCCCGGGAGCCGGCGTTGCTTTCTCCGCGCAGCCAGGATGGCGAAGCGGAGAAAGCATCGAGCGAGCGAAGCCCAGGATGGGCGCAGCGAGCGTCCGGCGACGGGCACGGGCAGCCCCGAGCGTCGTGAACGCCTCAGGGTTGCGTGTGCCCCGTATCACTCCTGGCCCACGAGTCCGCCCACGATCGCGTAGAGCCGGTAGCGGACCCGGGTGTTGCGGCCGCGGGCGCTCGTCTCGACCGCGAAGGCCTGCAGGAGCCGGGCGGGCTTGCCCGCCAACAACGCGGCGGCGTCGGCTGTCTCACCGAGCACCGGGCTGGCGATGAAGCCGGTGGCGAGCATCGGTGCCGGGGCGTTGTAGGCATATCCCTCGGCGGGAAAACCATCCGCCCAGACCCGAAGTCGCAGCGGCGGCGGCCGCAGCACGAATGTCTCCAGTCGTGCAAGAATGCCGGGAGAGGTATCGATTTCCAACCACAGGTCACGGGGGCGATGCGGTCCAACGTCGATGCGTTCGCCCACTCGCGCCGTGCCGCTGGCGAGGAGTTCGAGCCGGACCGGTTCGCGTCGCTCCCGCTGCAGCACGAGGAATCGCTGGTCGGTGCCAACGGTCCGGTAGTCGTGCAGGATCGTGCGCAGGGCGAGTGAGTCCTCGAGCCCCGGGTAGCGGCCGTCGATCGACCCAAGTTCGAAGAGCACCCAGTCCGGGGCCCGCGGCGACTGATAAAACCGGTCGTTCAGTTCGGCAAGCCGGCGGTTATAGACTGAGTAGCTCTGAAACACGGGCCGCGGCACGTAGTTCAGGTCGTTGGCGATCGCATAGTCCTGGCTGTAGCCGAAAACATCGACCGGTGCCGTGCCGACCAGGTCTTTGGCGGCGGGCAACGCGAGTGCCCCGCGCGCCTGCTCCCACAGATGTTCGAGCATGCGGCGGTGGCCCTCGGGCCGGGCCAGAGCGAGGGCATTGGCTGGAATGCGTCGGATCGTCTGGGCCACACCTTCCTCGAGTGAGCCAAGTTGCATCCAGTGGGCCAGCGTCAGTGCGAGGATCGCCACGCCCCAGCCCAGGGTCTGGCCCACACGCTCCACACCTGGACGGACGACAGGAACGATCGGGAGTGCGAAGGCGAGCACGACGCACTGGGCGAGCAGGGCCGTGATGTGCGTGTCACCGGCCGCCGCACGGACCACCCCATGTTTCCAGCCGAGAAACAGCATGCCGAGGAGCCATAGCATGAGCAGCCAGCGGCGCATCGGGAGGCGACTCTGGCCGGGCAGAGCCGCCACCCGGCTGTGGAGCACGATGCCGGCGGCGCACGCCCCGGTGGCCAGCAGCGCCACAACAAAAAAACTGCCGGGGCCGCGTGTGCCCATGGCCTTCGCGTATCCCGCTGCGACCTGCCACGCTCCGGCGAGGTAGGCGGGGATGTTGACGAAAGGCTGGCCAAGGGCGGCCCAGCCGGCAAGCCACAGTCCCCCGGTGGCCGCGATCGTCGCGGCCGCGAGCCAAGGGCGGCCGCGCAGGCCAAGGTCGATCGCGACGGCGCACACGGTGGCACCGCCGGCAAGCAGCCACGAGAACTTCGCGAGGCCGACGAGGGCCACGCACATGGCCATCGCCAGGCAGATCGTCACGATGGACCGCGTCGGCCGCAGCCCGCCCGCGTCGGCCGTGAACGCGAGCAGGCCCCAGCAGCACAGGGCTGCCTGCACGAGCCCGTCGAGGCCGCAGATCCGCATGAAAGGCAGGGTGGACACGAGCAGCAGCAGCGCCACGCCCGCCTGCCAGGAGAGCTGGCGGGCAACGAGCACGATGGGCACCACAACGAACAGCGTGACGACCATGCGCACCCAGTTCGAGAACTGGGTCGCGCCACCCGAATAGACTTCCGCGACGGCATGACCGAGCGGACCGTAGGTGAACACGATATCGGTGCCAAAGTCGAGCCCGTGGTCGTGGGCATACCGCAGCACGCTGCCCCAGGAGGAATCGAGCCCGCCGCTGGCCGGGCCCTGCGGATGTCGGGCGATGGCCAGCGTGATGATGCCCACGAGGGCCGCCGTGATGAGGCCGTCGATGATGTCACGTCGTGACGATGAAGGACGGTCGACCAACGGCATCGCACGACTCACTCGTTCGGACGTCGACCAGAGACGGGGCTGGGCGGCTTGTGGGCGAACAGGGCATGCCCGGCGGCCAGTTCGGAGTTCACGGTGGCCGACAGCCCGGTCACATACCGCTGGTCGAGATGCGGCACCGGAGAGCCTATGAAGTCCGCGATTCGCATGCCGAGGAACTCGTCCTTCGTGGCGCCGGAGAGCCCCTCCGCCCACCGGGAGCAGATCCATGTCAACGCCCAGATTGGTAGCAGGTGGCGCGACACCTCGACCCGCTCCACCTCGAGCAGGTCGGCGAAGAGATTGCGGATCCCCTGGTCCGTCATGTTGTAGTAATGATGTGGGTAGCCGTGGAGCGGCGCGAGCAGCGGGACCACGCAATAGAGCTCGCCCCCCGGCTTCAGCACGCGGGCAATCTCACGAGCACAGCGAAACGGGTCCTTGACGTGCTCCAGCACCGCCGTCGACACCACGGCGTCGAACGAGGCGTCAGCAAAGGGCAGCTCCTCGCCCACGCCGACCACATCGGTCGTGTCGTAGGCAACGATCTCGTAGTTCACCACGTTGTCAAAGTAGACGGACCGTTTCCCAGCACCGGCGTCGAGCACGAGGCCGTCTTCGTAGCGACCGACAAGCTGCATGATGTCGTCGTTGTATGGGTGGGCGGAGACCGCCTCCGTGTCGCTGATGTTCCAGCGGGACTTCATCACCGCTGGCAGGCAATCAACGTGGTCATCGTGCTCCACCGCTGCCGCATCGGAACGGAGAAGCGGGAGAATGCGGCGGAGCTTCCGCCGCTTGGCCTCGTGAATCCGCTCCGTCATCCGCATCATGCGGCGGGGCGCATCCCGATGCCCATAGAGATCGAAGTGCTGACGACCGGAGGCGACGTGGCCGTCGCGCACGGCTTGGGCGACGTCTGGATTGGCTCGCAGGTAGGCCGTCTCGTCGAAGGTCGCGGCGGTCGCCTGCTGGTCGAGGTCGTAGGATGCCATCATGCGGCTCGCTGTGCCGGGCGGGGTGCAAGGCCGCGGCGGATCGCCTCCCGCAGGACTTGCGGATCGGCGCCGAGGATGTGATGGTCACGGTAGTGCTGGACGACCTTCTGGCCCTCGCAGCGGCGAGCCTCGACGTTGATGACGAGACGCGACAGCGCGTCGCACCAGGCAGTGACGGTGTTCTCGACCAACTGCACGCCGTGGTCGCCGCCAAACGCCGCGTCGTACTCGGCATGCTGCGACGCCACCACGGGGAGGGCGAGGGCGGCATAATCAAACAGTTTGATCGCCGACTTGCAGCGGTTGAACGGGCTGTCGATGAGCGGCGACACGGCGATGTCCCAGTGTTGGCGACAGAACCATTCGACGAAGCCCGGGTAGGTCTGCGAGGCAGGCCCTTCCTCGGGCATCACCCGATGGAAGCAGCGGGCCAGCTGCCCACGGCTCGCCACGCCCACGACTTCAAAGCGAACCTGGCGTCCGAACTGCCGCTGGAGCGATTCGGCGATCGGCTGCAGGAAATCCAGCTCCTCGTCGTGCGTCGCGGTTCCCATGTAGACGATCCGCACAGACTGAGTTCCCATGACATCCGACCGTCTGGCGGAGTGTCGCCAGATCCGTTCGTCGTGCTTGTTGGCCACGACTTCCGAGTCGCAAAGTTTGGGGGCAAGCCGGCGCTGCAGCTCTGGAGTCGCCAGCCAGACGCGGTCGGCACTCTCCAGGAACCGCCTGACGATGGTCGCAAGGTTTTCGAGCCGGGCGGCCTCCGGGTGCGAGGGGGGGATCGAGACGAGGTCGTCGTCAAGGTCATAGATCAGCTTCATGCTGCGAGCCCGACAATGCTCGATCAGCCGTTCAGCCGTGGCCAGATCGGCGGTGACGTGACGCTGGCAGACCAACACGTCGGCGTCGCGCGCGAGGGCAGCTTCGAGGTCGACGACCTCCACGAGCACGTCGGGGTGCATCGCCGCCAGCGCATCGAACGGCTGCACGAGCCGGATGAAGCCGCACGGTGAGATCGTGCCGTTGTCGTATCGATCCGGCAGCACGAGCACCGAGGTCAGGCCTTTCCGACGGAGCGACGTCAGCCGATCGGGCCGCTGTCGGTTCCTGCTCGTAAGTGGTGCCAGATAGGCCTGCGGATAGTAGGAAACTGGATCTGCGGCCCGCGGCCCCGCCGCCGGGCCAATCTGCGCGAGCAGCATCGACCGCACCGCCGTGAACGTGTTCAGCAGCGCCGCGCCATCGCGCGTGGGCTGCACGAGCCAGGTGAGCGGTCGCTCGGCGAGCCGCTCGGGGAACGCGCCCATCGCAGGGGCCACGATCGGCAGTTCGGCATCGATGGCTGCGGAGAGCGTGTAGCTGTAGGTTTCCGGCCACGTGGCCGGGAACCAGGCGGCATGGAGTTGTGCGGCGGCGAGAAGGCCCTGCAGATCGGCCTCCTCGTAAGGGCCGGTCTCCGTCACGCGGTGACGCAGGTGGCGAGGGAGCTTCGGATCGCACGAACCAATGACCACGAACTCGAACTCGCCAGGATCGGCGGCCTCAATGGCCGCGACGAGGGCGTCGAGTCCCTTGTGCTGGGCGATCACGCCGATCACCCCGATCCGCATCGGCTCGCCGGGCTGCGGCGGCGTGGACCGCACGTGCCATGAGCCTTGCCGAACGGGCTCGTGGGAGACCGCCACGACCCTGGCATGCGCCGCATAGCGGGCGATACGGTCGCGGGCATCGACACTCGGGCAAATCACCCGCTCCGCTTCGTTGAGGAGCCAGGCATGCCGCATGCGCCAGTCGGTGATGTTGGTCGCGCCAAACTGCGGCCGTCCGGCGATGCAGGCGTTGCACGTCGCCGCGTCCGGCTCGCCGCAGTGCTGGGAGGTAGGCGTCGGCAGGAGATTGATCTGCGGGCAGACTGAGAAGTAGTCGTGGATCGTCACGTCAAACGGCACGCCGAGGCGGTCGAGGAGCGTACGCAGCGAGGCGTCGTAGCCGAGCCAGTGGTGCACGTGCACGCGGTCGGTGCCGCAGGACTGCAGCACGGCGACGAGCTCGCCGAGCTGATCGATGCGGAAGACCGCCTCCGGATGGCCCGGGAGGCCTGGGGCTGACAGGACCAGCCCACCATGACGGGGCTCGAGCCGCAGGAAGTTGGCCCGCGAACCAACGGCCGACTGCACATCGCGGACGTGGCGGTCGGTGCCCCCTCCCAAGGCGTGCATGACGACGAGAATCGTCGGCTCCGCGGCCTGGCGAAAGAGCGCAGCCGTGGCCGCAAACCGGCTCGTGGCGGCCTCGTCGGCCTCGATGTGGCGGGCGACCGTTGCCGCGTAGTGGGGATAGCGGGCGGTCAGCAGCGACCACGCCCGGGCCCGTTCGGGAGAATCCTTGCCGAAGCTCGTCTCGCCGGCGTGGAACACGAACGTGTCGCAGGCCAACACATGCTGCCACCCGGCGGCCGTGGCCCGCAGGCAGAAGTCGTTTTCTTCACCGTAGCCGCGGCCGAAGGTCTCCTCATCGAAACCTCCCACGGCTGCGAGGCAATCGCGGCGAATGTACATGCAGAAGCCGACCGCGGTCGGGATGTCGACCTGACGGCCACGATTGGCGGTAAGGAACGCGGCATCCATGTCGACGACGGTGCGGCCCGGCGGCAACGCCCCTCCTTGCACCCCCGGCCAACTGCAGATGGTCGCGTTGTTCGAATACGGGGTCACGCTGCCGATCCGCGGAGACGAATAGGCGTGGCCCGCCAGTCGTGACAGCCAGTTGGAGGGCACCTCCGTATCGCTGTTGAGCAGCACCACATCGCGATCACCGGCCGCTGCCATGCCTCGGTTGACTGAGGCGACGAAGCCCCGATTGACCTCGTTGCGGAGCAGCGTGATCGACCCCTCCGCGGCAAGCTCACGCAGCCAACTCGACATGCCCGGCTCGGGCGAGCAGTCATCGATGACGATGATTTCCGCCGGCAGGTCGTCGCGGTGCGCGAGCACGCTTGCCAGGCAGCGCCGCGTCTCATCGAGCCCGCGGTAGACCGGAATCACGACCGCCACCCGCACCGCGCTGGGAGCACGCCACACCGCCTCCTGTGAAGGCAGGTAGGTGGCGGTGGGCCGGGTCGGCGAAAAAGCTACGGGGCCGGCCCCGACACGGGCTCGACGCATGCGGCCCTGGAGGCCGCGGAAGTGTCGACCAACCATCGGAATCCGCGCCGCCGTATCGCCGATCAGTCGTCCAAGTTTCATGACGTGTGTCGTGGTGAGAACGTCGGTGTGGGTCGAGGCAATGAGTTCGGCACACGACCTTTCGGTCCGGGTGCCGGCGCGGATCATACGAATGACCGCCAGATGAAAACAGGGAGAAAAGACGCTGCCTCCTCGCGCCATGAGCCAGCCCGCCCAGTCTGCCCCGCCTGCCGAGACAGCGCCCGCTGCCAATGCCCCCACACCCCACTCCAGAGTGGCTCACCACAAACCTTCGCGGTCGTTTTCTCGGGGTTTGATCTGGCTACTCACGGCGGGCTTTTGCTTCAATCCCAGCGTTGAAGACGCATCGTGGAATCGCCGGAAAGACGCGGGGAACAGAACGTGCAACTGCTTGTACTGGGAATGCACCGTTCGGGCACATCCACAGCGGCCCGGATTCTGAACCTGCTGGGGTGCCACTTCGCGCCCGAGTCTCTCGCCGTCGGCGCAAACGATGAAAACCCCAAAGGTTTTTGGGAGCGGCTCGACGTCGTGCAACTCAACGATTCGATGCTGCAGGCCGCGGGCGCCGCATGGCACAGCCCCCTTGGCTTCGACCCACTGGCACTTGGCGACCAGGAGGCTGCCCGCTTCGCGTCGACCGCCGGTCTGATTCTCCGCGACCTCGACATGCACCGGCCGTGGTTCATCAAGGATCCGAGGCTCTGCCTGACGCTGCCGCTCTGGCAGCCACTGCTTGAGGCTCCGCTGGCGGTGCACGTGCTACGGCATCCGCTGGAGGTGGCTGCCAGCCTACAGGCCCGCAACTCCCTGCCGATTCCCGTTGGGCTCGCCCTCTGGGAGACGCACGTCCGGTTGGCACTGGCCGGATCGGCTGCCTGGCCACGAGTCGTCGTGCACCACCGGCAGCTCATCACAGACCCCGTGCCGACGGCTGCGCAACTGCTCCAGCAACTCCAGGCCGCCGGGGTAGCCGGCCTGCGCATGCCAGAAGAACACGAAATCACCGACTTCGTGACGCCGGCCCTCCACCGGCAACGGGCTGATCGCGACGATCTGCGGCCTTGGGCTGACGCCCCACAGGTGCAGATGTTCCGCCGCCTGGAGGCCGACATCACGTCGCTCGATGGCGAATCACATGTGTTTACCTGGGATGCGGTGCGGGCGCTCGCCGCGCACGAGGCGGCACGGCTCGCAGCCGTCGTGGAGGCTCAGGTGGTGGCGACGGACGCACGAATCCGCGACGCGCTGCAGTGGGAATCGCATTCGACCGTGGCGGAACACGCAGCAGCACTCGATGAAGCCCGCCGGCTCCGCGAGGAACGGATGACGCTCGTGAGGCTCGCCGACCTCTCCAGGGAGCGGGAGCAACGCGTGATTCAGCTGGAGCAGGAAACAGCCGCTCTCGAGGACCGTCTCGCGGCGTCCAATCGCGAAGCGGATGACCTCCGCCGCGACCTCACCGCCCGGACGGTAAGCCTCGCCACGAAAGCAGCTGCCGCCAGGGCGGCGGAGGCGCGATCGCTGCACCTCAGCCAGAGTTCAGCCTGGCGGGTGGCACGCGAACTCCGCCGACTGTGGGAGCAGTGCGAGAGGATGCTCGGCAAGCCGGGTCCCGCCACCGAGCACGATCGTGAACTCGTGACCCGTTCAGGCCTCTTCGACCGCGACTGGTATCTCGCCACCTACGCCGACATCGCGGCGATCGACGTCGACCCTCTCGGTCACTATCTTCGCTGGGGCGGCTTCGAGGGACGCAACCCGGGGCCGGCCTTCGATTCGACCGCCTATCTGCTCGCCCATCCGGAACTGGCGGAATCGGGCATCAATCCCCTCGTGCATCACCTGCGGCATGCCGGTGCTGCCGCGACGGATCGTCAGGCCGCCTGAAGCGGTCGCTACATGAACGCCTCGGCGGTCTCCGCCGGGGCGGGCCCATACTTGAGCGGCGCCATCGTGAAGCTCGCCCGGCCCTGGCTCACGCTCCGCACCGCCGCGGAATAGCCGAACATGCTCGCCAGCGGCGCCTCCGCGGTGAGCACGGTCGCCGGCCCGCGAATCTCCGTGGCCGTAATGATGGCCCGACGCTGCTGGAGGTCGTTGATCACATCGCCGAGGTGCTCCTCCGGCACGCTCACCTCGACCCTCATCACGGGCTCCAGGAGCACCGTGCCGGCAGCGTTGAGCATGTTCTCGATGGCGTCGGCGGCGGCGATTCGGATCGCCACGTCTCCGGGCAGAGGGTCCGGGATCGGGCTCTCGAGCACCACGATCCGCACGCCCCACAGCGGGCAGCCCTTGAGACCGCCCCGCTCGGCGCTCTCACGGACCGACTGCGTCATCGTGGCCGCGATCGTCGCCAGCGACTCGTTCTCGGGAAACCATCCCTGCTCCACCGTGACTGGAGCCTGGTCATCAGTCGGTTGCGCCGAGAGCGTGACCGTGGCGACGAGCGTCTGCCCTGCGACCTGCCGGTTGGCCTCGCCGCTCACGCGGACGGCCTTCCCGATCGTCTCCTTGTAGCTCACCCGCGGCTTGTGGACGCGGCACTTGAGATGGAAATCCCGCTGCAGTCGGTGCCGGATCACCTCCAGGTGGAGTTCGCCCATGCCCGAGATCAGTGTCTGGCCCGTCTCCTCGCTCTCGATCGCCCGGAAGGTCGGGTCCTGCCGCTTCATCATTTCGAGCGTCTCGGCGAGCTTCTTCCGCTCCAGGCTCGTGTCGGGCTCGATCGCCATCGAGATCACGGTCTCGGGGAACTGGATCGTCTCCAGAACGATCGGGGCCGCAGAATCGCAGAGCGTGTCGCCCGTGACGCTCGCCCGTGGACCGATCACGCCCACGATGTCGCCCGCGAAGGCCTCGTCGATCTGCTCGCGGCGGTCGGCCTGCACGTGCCAGAGCTGGGCGACGTTTTCCTTCTTCTGCTTGAGCGGGTTCCAGGCCCGGCTGCCCGCCTTGAGCGTGCCTGAGTAGACGCGGACAAAGGAGAGGTCACCGTGCTTTTCCGCGATGATCTTGAACACGAGCCCGCAAAACGGCGCCTGGGGATCGGGTTTCCGCGTGATCGTGGTGGGCGTCTTGGCGGTGGGATCGAGTCCCTCCACGGGCGGTACGTCGGCTGGGCTCGGCAGATACCAGGCCACGGCATCGAGCACCGGCTGGACGCCGATGCAGTCGAGGGCTGAGCCAGCCAGAATCGGCACCACCTTCCTTTGGATCGTAGCCTGCCGGATCGCCTTCCGCATCAGATCCGGTGGAATCGGGGCCTCCTGCATCGCCAGTTCCGCGATTTCGTCGGAGAAGTCGAAGAGCGTGGAAACGAGCTGCTCCCGGTAGAGTGCCGCCTCGTCGGCAAGCTCCTCTGGAATGGGCGATGCCGTCACCTTCGTGAGGGCCTCACCGCCGGCGAGCGCCTCGTCTTTGGGCGGGAATGTCAGGAGTTTCATCTCGACGAGGTCGACGATGCCCCGGAAGGGGTTTTTCACGTGCGGCGGCCCCATGCCCTGCGGGAGGTGGAGCACGAGCGGCTTCGCCCCGAGCCGCTTCTCGATCTGCCCGATGGTGCCGAAGAAATCGGCCCCTTCACGGTCGAGTTTGTTGATCAGAGCCAGCCTGGGAACGCCGTACTTGTCGGCCTGCCGCCAGACCGTTTCGCTCTGGGCTTCGACGCCCTCACGGGCGGAAAACACGACGACCGCCCCGTCGAGCACGCGGAGGCTCCGTTCCACCTCGGCTGTGAAGTCGACGTGGCCGGGCGTGTCGATGAGGTTCACCGACACATTCCGCCATTGGAACGACACCGCCGCCGAGTAGATGGTGATTCCCCGCTCCTGCTCCTCGGGGTCGAAGTCGGTGATCGTGGTGCCGCGATCGACCTCGCCGAGTCGGTGGCTCGTTTTCGTGTAGAAGAGCAGCCGCTCCGTGAGCGTGGTCTTCCCGGCATCGATGTGGGCCACGATGCCGATGTTGCGGATGTTTTCGAGGGTGCGTGCCATTACATCTTCTCGACGGTGCCGATGCCGAGGAGGTCGAGGCCGCGGCGGAGGACGCGGCCGGTGAGGTCGCAGAGGGCCAAGCGGCTGTCGCGCTCCGCCCCCTCGGCCTTGAGGACGGAGAGCGAGTCGTAAAACGTCGAGTAGCAGCCGGCCAGGTCGTAAAGCCAGGCGGTCAGCACGTTGGGCCGCGAATCGGCCTCGACGTCTTCCAGCGCCTCGCCGAATCGGAGCAGTTCCAGGGCCAGAGCCCGCTCCTTCGGGTCTGACAAGAGCACGCCGTGACATGCCCGTCGCAACTGCCCGCGATCGATGCCGCCCTTCGTAAAAATTCCCTCCACTCGCGCCACGGCATACTGCATGTAGGCCGCCGTGTTGCCGGTGAGCTGCAGCATCTTGTCGAAGCTGAAGACATAGTCGGTCGTGCGGTTCTGCGAGAGATCGGCGTACTTAATCGCGCCGATGCCGACCGTCTCGGCGACGTGCCGACGATCCTCGGCACTCATCCCGGCCCGACCTTCCTCGCCGCTGCCCACGACGGCCGCCGCCCGCTCGACGCCCTCATCGAGGAGCGCCTCGAGCCCCACGGTATCGCCGGCCCGGGTCTTGAACGGCTTGCCGTCTTCGCCGAGCACCGTGCCAAAGGCGACGTGCACGAGATCGACGTCTGCGACACCGTCCACGCCCCAGCGGCGGGCCGCCTCAAACACCTGCTCGAAGTGCTGGCTCTGCCGGTGATCCACCACGTACAGGATCCGGTCAGGTTCCCAGTTCTCCAGCCGCCACTGAATCGTGGCCAGGTCTGTCGTGGCGTAGAGAAACGCCCCGTCGGCCTTGCGGATGAGCAGTGGCGGATCGTCTTCGCCCCCGAGGAACACGCCGATGGCCCCCCTACTCTCCCGCGCAAGTCCCTTGGCCACGAGGTCGTCCACCGTCGCGGCCAGCATCGGCTGGAAGAAACTCTCGCCGAGCGTGTGGTCGAACGTCACCTGGAGCCGCGCGTAGATGCGGTCGATCTCGCCCCGGCAGACGGGCATGAACCGCTCCCACAGCGCTCGGTTCTCCGCGTCTCCTTCATGCAGTTTGGCGGTCTCGGCGAGCACTTCGCGAGCCGCGTCGGGATGCTCCGCGGCAAGGGTGGCGGCAGTCGGATCGACGGCAAGCTCCTCGGGCTTGGCGTCGGCCACCTTCCGCACAAGCCGGTAGAGCCGGCCGAGTTCGGCGGTGGGATCGGCGGCGAAGGCAGCATCGTTGCGGCAGTGCTTCCAGCCCCAGAGGATCATCCCAAACTGGGTGCCCCAATCGCCGAGGTGGTTGTCGGTGATCACGCGATGACCGCGAAAACGGAGAATCCTCGCGATCGCATCGCCGATCACGGTCGAGCGGATGTGCCCCACGTGCATCGGCTTGGCGACGTTCGGCGAACTGAAGTCGACGACGACGGTCTGCGGATGCTCGACCGCAGCCACGCCCAGCCGGTCGTCGGCCACCGCCCGCGACACCACTGCCGCCAACGCGTCGTCCTTCACGCGGACGTTGATGAACCCCGGCCCCACCGGGTCGCCCGGCGGCTCGAAGAGATCGGCGTAGCCGGGAGCCGTTATCAGTCGCTTGATGATCTCGAGGGCCACGTCGCGAGGCTTCTTGCCGGCTCGCTTGGCCAACGCCATCGCCATCGTGCCGGAATAGTCGCCGAACTTTGCATCGGCCGTCTCGCGAACCTGCTCGACCAGACCGGCGATCTCTGCCGCTGGCACCGCCACCACGTCGTCCGCCGCGAGACCTTCGAGGGCGAACCGAAACGCCTGCCGGAGGGCCGACCGGAGGTTGACCCGGCCGGCTTGATCACCCGCGCCGCTCATCGGGAGCCGGCCCCGGCAGAGGGCACGGTCACCCGAGCGGCATCACTCCAGAGATGCTCGATGTCCCAGTACAGGCGGGCTTCGGCATCGAAGAGGTGCACCATCACATCACCGTAGTCGAGGACGATCCACCGCCCCTCCTCGTAGCCTTCGGCCCCGCGCTTCTTGTCGTGGTACTCCTTCTTGAGCACCGACTCGATCTCATCGGCCATCGCGTGAAGCTGCCGGCGGCTCGCCCCCGTCGCGATCACGAAGTAGTCGAAGACGGGCGTGATCTCACGCAGATCGAGAACGCGAACGTCGGTTCCGCGAGTCTCCTCCGCCACCCGCGCGGCGGCGAGGGCGAGGATGCGGGCACGGTCGGTCGCGGAGTCCTTGCGGGAAGTCATGACGGGGATTGTAGCCTTCCGACCGCCAGTGCGATCCCGTGCAGCACGAGGTCGGGGATTTCGGTCGCCCCAGGCACCACGTCACGAACGATGCCACGGGATCCGCCGGTGAGGAAGACCTGCGGTTCGCCGCCAATCGCGGCGGTCGCCTCGGCCACGAGCCGGCCGACGGCGCCCCTCATCCCAAAGCCGATCCCGGCGGCGATCGCCTGCTGAGTGTTCCGTCCCGGCATCGCTGGGAGGGCACCGCTATCGAGGTCGGCTACGGCCGGCAGCCGGCTGGTTCCCTCGGCGAGCGCCCGGGCGAGCAGGCCGGGGCCGGGCAGGATCGCACCGCCGAGGAAGCGGCCGTCAGCCGACACGAGATCGACCGTGGTGGCCGTTCCGCAATCCACCACCACCGCCGGGCGGTCCGCGTCCTTGGCCACCGCGACCGCCGCCGCCGCCGCCACGCGATCGATTCCGACGCGGTTCGGCTCGTCCACCTCGACTGGAATCGGCAGGTGCTCCCGCGTGACCCGTCGCTGGCGGACGGCGCGATGGCCCGTCGCCGCCACCTCGGCGATCGCCGCCTCGAGCCCGACCGCCGCCCGGTCGTGCACGCTGGCCACGAGCACGACCACCGTGCCGGCGGCCGCGCGGTCGAGCCACTGCTGGAGATTCGCAGGCCTGAACTCGCGGCTGAGCAGGTCTTGGCGGAGCGTCACCTCGGGCAGCCGCGTCGCCGTGATGCCAGCCCCGACCACGGCCAGCTTGATCCGCGTGTTGCCGACGTCGGCCACGACGACCGTCTCGCCCGCGGGACTCATGCCGGTTCCTTCCGCCGGTCGAGTTCCTCCACCACGGCCCGCAGGAGGGCGTCGAGCCCCTGGCCGGTCACGGCGCTGACGCCGATCACCTCGCGGCCGATCTCGCGGGCAAACTCCGCACGAATCTCGGCGGCCCCCGGCAGTTCGCCCTTGCTCATCACCACGATCTCGGGTCGCTCGCCGAGCGACGCGTCGTAGAGCGAAAGCTCTTCGCGGATCGCCCGGTAGTTGACGAGCGGGTCGCTGCCGTCCATGGGCGTCGGCTCGACAACGTGCACGATGATGCCTGCCCGCTCCACGTGGCGCAGGAACTCGTGGCCCAGGCCGACGCCCGCGTGGGCTCCCTCGATCAGCCCTGGAAGGTCGGCGAGCACGAAACTCCGGTCCCGCGACACGTCGACGATGCCGAGGATCGGCGTCTTCGTGGTGAAGGCGTAGTCGGCGATCTCGGGCCGGGCCCGGGAGAGTCGTGAGAGCAGCGTGCTCTTGCCGGCGTTCGGCTTGCCGACGAGACCCACGTCGGCGATGACTTTGAGTTCCAGCAACAGCCGGCGGACTTCCCCCTTCACGCCCGGCGTAGTCTGCCGGGGTGCACGGTTGGTCGACGACTTGAAGTGCATGTTGCCCCAGCCGCCCGCCCCCCCCTGGGCGGCCACAATCCAGTCGCCCGGCGTGGCGAGATCCTTGAGAACCAGGCCCGTCGACTCATCCACCACCATCGTGCCGGGGGGCACGAGCAGCACCAGGTCTTGCGCCTTGCGGCCCTGGCAGTTGGCGGGACCGCCAGACGATCCGTGGGCCGCCCGCCACTGCTTGCGATGGGCAAGCGCCGCAAGTGAATCGACGCCCGGTTGCGCCTTGAGGATCACACTGCCGCCGTCACCGCCGTCGCCTCCGTCGGGGCCGCCCAACGGGACGTACTTCTCGCGACGGAAGCTGCACATGCCCTGGCCGCCGTTCCCAGCGGCCACTTCGATCTGAACGCGGTCGACGAACACGCCGGCACCTTGAGAGAGTCACCGGGTTCGCTGATCAATCGATCAGGCCGAGGGGCCCGACACCACGTTCACGCGGCGGCCTTCGCGGTCAAACATCACCACGCCGTCGGCAAGCGCGAAGAGCGTGTAGTCGGTGCCCGTGCCCACGTTCCTGCCGGCCTGGAACTTGGTGCCCACTTGGCGGACAAGGATGTTGCCCGCTCGGACGGCCTCGCCACCAAACTTCTTCACGCCGCGGCGCTGCGCGTTGGAGTCGCGACCGTTGCGGCTGGAACCCTGACCCTTCTTATGTGCCATCGACGTGGATCCTTATGGAGCGGTCTGTGTGCGTTCGCAGTGTCGACCGCTGCGGAAGCCCGCGCGGACGAGAACCGGAGTCTACACCCGAGTTCGGCCTCGGGGCAGGTCAGCCTTGGTTTCCGCAGAAAAACAGGTCCGAGCGGGGCTTAGAGCCCCGCGGCGTCGGTCTCGTAGCGGAACACCCAGGCGTGGTCAACGCCCTCCTCCTTGGACACCGCGGTCGCATACAGCCCAGGCCCACGCGGACCAAACAGCCCCTGCAGCACCAGGTTGACGACGGCGCCGTCGCGAGATTCGTCGCCAAGTTCCTCGATTCGGCCGCGGCGGGCGTCGGCCACGGGGAGGCTCTCAACGATCCGCTTTCGATCCTGTTCGGAGAGGCCCTTGAACGCTGGACGTGCGGCGTCGAGCGCCGCCCGCGCGTCACCGCCTCCAATGGCGACCAGATTCGCATCGATGGCGCGGAGCGTCGCCAGGCCACGGGCCTTGGCGACCGCGTCAGCCAACCAGGGAATGCGTCTGCCCGCCACGCCGAAGATCTCGGCAGCGGCGGCCCGCTGGGCAGCGATGCCTGGCTTGGATTCCAGCATCCTGACGATCGCGGCCAAAGACGCCAGCGGCTCCTGGGCAATCCCCTGCGGCGTCAACCCGATGGTGGCGAGCGCCTCCCGTCGGCGGGCTTCCTGCGTTGGATCCACGGGGCCGGCGGCCGCCGCGACGAGTTCTTCGATCGACGCCACGCCGAGGTCGCCGAAGACCAGTCGGAGCATCGCGATCGGATCTCGGGCCGCGTCGATCGCCGCGGCCTTCTTCAAGACCACTTCGAGCGGAATGAGGCTGGCGGCTACGCCGCCCCCCTCCGGTTCGAGTAGGTCAGTCCAGGAAAGTCCGAGAGCGTCGAGCCCCTCCACCGGTTGCGTCTTCGCATACCGCGGCCAGCCCACAGTCGAGACCAAGCGGCCGCCGAGGGCCATTCGCTCGAACATCCCGGCGAACCCGATCCCCATCTCTTTGTCGGTGACCGTGCGGTCGTCTCCCGGCCGCCAGAAGTCGAGCCGCAGGCTCTCAAGCGCCTGCTCGATGTGAGCCCCGGGCGGATCGTTCGGCTTGATCACCGAACCAGGCCGCTGTCGCCAGCGGATGGCGTTGGTGAGGCCGCGGACGTAGATCGAGAAAAAGTCGATCCGGGGATCGATGTCCTCCCAGATGGCGACCCCCCACCGCTCCTCACCTGGCTGCAGGTCTGTGGCCGACATTTCTGCGCTGTCGAGAAACCGACGCTTGGGATCTTCCCGCATCCGAATCGCGTTCATGGCCGACGGCACGAGGCGGTCGAGGTAGCCACGATACGACGAGACGCCCTCGCCATCCTCGACCGGTTCGAGGCTCTCGAGCACGAAGTGCGGCAGAAAGCGGATTGGGGCCTCAAAGGCCTCCGTCCGCCGCGCGACCTTCTCGGCCGCGCCTTCGGATGGTGCGGTCACGAGTCGCCGGCCACCGACGTTCTTGACGCGGTAGACGAGATACCAGATCCGCTTCCTCTGCATTTTCGAGTCTGCTGCAGGAACGTCGACGTCGAGCATCCGCGGCGGCTTGAAGGCGAACTCCAGGCACCAGATGTCGCGAGGGTATTCGCGGCCACGGCCTCGCTCCACAAACGTGCTGGTGGCCGGGGCCATCTGCGGCGTCCACGCCAGGTCCGCCTGCCCCTCAGTGATCTCCACGATGTCGGCCCGCTGCAGGGCGTCGTCGGTGGTCTTGTCGGCGGGGATGACGGTGACCGCACCAGGCGCCAGGCGGCGAAACCCCGTGGGGTCCGCGGCTTTGGCGGTCCGCGCGGGCGCGACGACCGCAAGGATCAGGAACGTCGCGATGACGACCCTTGAACGAAGCATGTCGGGGCGGCGCGCGGCCGTTGAATCACTGGACAACAATGCCGCGATCCTCGCCATGAAACCCGCCAACTCTTCAGGACGTTCCCTGATCGAAAGCATAACGATCATCGGCAGGTCCTACCCGAAAAGCCCATGAAACGAGGGCCTTTCGGTGTTTCTTGCCCGCGCATCTCGCCCAGGCCACACTATCCGCAGAGTCTGTCTCGGCCCGGAACGCGGCCCGGAAAACTGTCGCGGGCAAGGCGGTTGATCCGACAGACAGGATGTCCTCGACACGGCTCCGCTTGCGATGCTCTACAAGAATCCCCTCCGTCCACCCCGCGCGGGACGCATCTTCCCTGCGAGATCGCCCCGGACGCCGGAGCGGCATGAAGGAGGGCCGTTTCTTTCGGCCGACGACTTCGATCGTACCGGCATCCTCGCTGGGGTCGATCCGTGCGACTCCCGCTACTGGTGGCTGCCAGACCTCCACGAGCCGACGACAGCCCAGGGGCTCGCTCCGCCAACCGGCAGGCCATCGCCCACTGCCGACTGACGCCTCAGGCGACGCGGCGGACGAGCCCGGTGGCCACGGCCCGATCAACTTCGCCGGAGAGGGCGGCGTAGTCCTCGGCACCGTTCGATTCCGGGGCGTAGTCGAAGATTGATTGCCCGAAGCTCGGCGCCTCTGCCAGACGGATATTGCGGCGGATTCGCGTCTCGAAGAGTCTCGCGTCGCGCCACGCCTGATGGGCCGCACCGCTGCCGCCAGTGCCGCCGAGAAACGACTCGACATCCCGGCCAATCTCGCCCGCGAGCCGAGTCGACGCCTCATACATGCAGAGGACAACGCCAAGCAGCCGCAGTCCGGGGTTCACGTGGTCGGCGACTAGTTCGATCGTCTCGAGGAGTTTGCTGAAGCCGTGCAGAGCCAGGAAGTGCGGCTGCAGCGGCAGGAGCACTTCACCGACCGCCGCCATCGCGTTGAGCGACAGCAGGCCGAGCGAGGGCGGGCAGTCGACGATCACATAGTCGAACCG
>Ga0164293_10000508_pt1 | contig 30949 bp, 28 predicted proteins | sample GEODES118metaG_FD_111487 | JGI IMG/M metagenome (GOLD analysis project Ga0164293, IMG submission 111487) | Eutrophic lake water microbial communities from Lake Mendota, Wisconsin, USA - GEODES118 metaG | ecosystem: Environmental > Aquatic > Freshwater > Lake | place: USA: Lake Mendota...
ACGCCCTCGAACGGCGGTGCCGCTGCCGCAATCGATTCCAACTCGAAGCCGGCCATCGTGAGCGCGCTGCCAAGTGCCTTAGGTTCGAGCCCCGCATCGACCCATTCACGCAGCCATTGCAGCGAGATCTTCATACGGCACCGAACTGGCGCAAGAAACGCAAATCACTCTCGAAGAACAGGCGCAGGTCACTCACGCCATCGCGCAACATCGCGAGGCGCTCGATTCCCATGCCGAAGGCATAGCCCGTCCAGCGCTCGGCATCGACGCCGGCCGCTTTGAATACGTTCGGATGCACCATGCCGCATCCGCCAACTTCAAGCCAACCGGTGTGCTTACACACGCGACAGCCATCTCCGTTACAGAAGACGCAAGACATGTCGACTTCGGCCGACGGTTCAGTGAATGGAAAATACGACGGTCGCAAGCGTGTGCGCAGATCGCGCTCGAAATACGCCTGCAAGAAACCCTGCAGCGTCGCCTTCAAATTCGCAAAGCTCACGTTTTCATTGACGACGAGCCCCTCGACCTGATGAAACATTGGCGAGTGGGTCATGTCGTAGTCGCAACGATAGACACGCCCCGGCATGATCATGGCGAGCGGCAGACGGCCCTTACGCAACTCGCGGATCTGCACCGGTGAGGTGTGCGTGCGCAGCAAACGCCCGTCCGGAAAATAGAAGGTATCGTGCATCGCACGAGCTGGGTGATCAGCCGGGATGTTCAGCGCTTCGAAGTTATGGAAATCATCTTCGATCTCGGGGCCCGTCGCGATCTCGAACCCGGAGTGCCTAAAGATGCTCTCGATACGCAAGCGCGCACGAGTGACCGGATGTACGCCGCCGCGCACTTCGCCACGACCGGTGGCCGTGACATCAATGCGACCCGCAGCGAGCGCGGCCTCGACCTCGGCCGCCGCCAGCTTTGACTCCGCGGCTTCGATCGCCGCCTGCACCAGTTGCTTGGCGTCATTGATCTTAGCGCCCGCTGCCGGCCTCTCGGCTACAGGCAAGGCGCCCAAAGATTTGAGCTGCTCGGTGAGGAGGCCTTTTTTGCCCAGCCAATGCACACGCACCTCGCCGAGCGCGGCGAGCGTCGTGCTCGCCGCGACTTCGTCGAGGGCTTGTTGCGTCAGGGTCGCGAGATCGCTCACGACCGATCCTTACGGAGTGCCGAGCGCTGCCTTGACCTTGACCACCAACGCGCCGAAAGCGTCCGCATCGTGCACCGCGATATCCGCGAGCATCTTGCGATCGATCTCGATGTTGGCGAGCTTGAGGCCGTTGATCATGCGGCTGTAGGACAACCCGAACTGACGGGCCGCCGCATTGATACGCTGGATCCACAAAGCGCGGAAATCACGCTTCTTCAAACGACGGCCCTCGTAGGCGTATTGACCCGCCTTGATGACCGCCTGCTTGGCTGCGCGATAAACCTTGCGACGGGCGTTGTAATAGCCCTTCGCTTTGCCTAAAACTTTCTTGTGGCGGCGACCCGCGGTCACGCCACGTTTGACTCTTGCCATGTTTGATTACCTCGGTAGCGGATTCTTAGAGATGCGGGAGCAACTGGTCGAGACGACCGACATCACTCTCATGCACCAGGCTCGAGCCGCCCGAGCGCAGTTGGCGCTTGGTCTTCCGCGACTTGTGGCCGAGGTTATGGCGACGGCCGGCGGAGTAGGACTTATATCCCTTCGCCGTTTTGCGAAAACGCTTCGCAGCCGCCCGGTTGGTTTTCAACTTGGGCATTTCAGACTCCTTTAACGTTGTAGCTACGCTCACAGAACCCTTGCGGGTCCGTTCGCGGGCGGATGCACCGACCTTGCGGTTAGTGCATCACTTCTTTTTAGGCGCAAGCACCATGACCATCTGTCGCCCTTCCATCAGCGGATTCTGCTCGACTGACGCCGTTGCGGCGAGGTCGGTAGAAAGCCGATCGAGCAGGCGACGCCCGATCTCTTGATGCGCCATTTCTCGGCCGCGGAAACGCAGGGTTACCTTGGCCTTGTCTCCCTCGGTCAGGAAGCGAATGAGATTACGCAGCTTGACCTGGTAATCACCCTCTTCCGTACCTGGGCGAAACTTCACTTCCTTGACTTGCTGTTGCTTCTGCTTCTTCTGCGCGGACTGCGTTTTCTTCTTCTGTTCGAAGAGGAACTTGCCGAAGTCCATGATGCGCACCACCGGCGGCTCGGCCATCGGTGACACCTCGACGAGATCCAGCTCACTGCTTTGCGCGAGCTGCAGAGCCTCGAAGCGGGTCATGATTCCTGCCTGCGACCCATCGGCCGCGATCACGCGCACTTGCGGCGCCGTGATGTCCTCATTGCGCCGGATGCGCTTGCTTGCAGTCGAGATACGTCAATCCTCCAAAATTCGGCGTCCGCGGCTATCCAGCTCAGAGCGCAGTCGCTCGACGAAAGTCTGCGCTGACATCTGACCCAGATCCTTGCCGCTGCGGGTACGCACGGACAGAAGCTCCGCTGCTACTTCCTTGTCGCCTGCCACCAATAGGTAAGGCACGCGCTGCAGCGTGTGTTCGCGAATCTTAAAGCCGATCTTTTCGTTGCGCAAGTCGGTTTCGACCCGAAGCCCCTGATTTTTAAGGAAATCGGCAGCCTTGCGTACGTATTCGTCCTGACGGTCGGTGATATTCATCACCACGACCTGCACCGGCGAGAGCCAAGTGGGCAACTTGCCGGCATGGTGCTCGATCAGAATTCCGAGGAAACGTTCGAGTGAACCGAAGATCGCCCGGTGCAGCATGACCGGCGTCTGTTTTTGGCTGTGCTCGTCGATGTAGTGCGCGCCGAGGCGTCCCGGCAGGTTCAGATCGACCTGCAAGGTGCCGCACTGCCAGTCTCGACCGATCGCATCGCGCAGCACGAACTCGAGCTTGGGGCCGTAGAACGCGCCCTCACCCGGATTCAGCGTGTATTCGATGCCGGCCACGCGCGCAGCCTCTTGCAGCGCAGCCTCGGCCTTGTCCCAGATGTCATCTGAACCCACTCGCTTCTCGGGACGATCCGAGAACTTGATACGCACGTCGTCGAAACCGAAATCGCGGTAGATGTCGAGGATGAGTTGAGTGACAGCCACCGACTCCGCCGTGATCTGATCGGGGCTCACGAAGATGTGGGCATCGTCTTGCGTAAAGGCGCGCACCCGCATCAATCCATGTAACGCACCCGAAGGCTCGTATCGATGGACCTTACCGAACTCGGCGAAACGGACCGGCAAATCACGATAGCTGCGCAAGCCTTGACGGAAAATCTGCACATGGCCCGGGCAGTTCATCGGCTTGATGGCGTAGACGCGCTCATCCGGCGTCTGCGTCGTGAACATGTTCTCGCCGAACTTCTCCCAGTGACCTGAGGCTTCCCAAAGGCTGCGATCCATGAGCTCGGGACCGTTGACCTCTTGGAAGCCCGCCTCACGCTGCTTATCGCGCATGTAGGAGATCAAATTCTGGAACACCGTCCAGCCCTTCGGATGCCAAAACACGGCACCCGGCGCCTCTTCCTGCATATGGAAAAAGTCGAGCTCGCGACCGATACGACGATGGTCACGTTTCTCCGCTTCTTCGAGACGGTGCAGATAATCTTTGAGATCTTTCTCCTGCGTCCACGCCGTGCCATAGATGCGCTGCAGCATCTCGTTGCGTGAATCGCCGCGCCAATAGGCGCCCGCGACCTTCATCAGCTTGAATACTTTGAGCTTGCCGGTGGTCGGCACGTGCGGCCCACGACACAGATCGACCCACTCGCCCTGCCCGTAAAGGCTGATCGCCTCGTTGGAGGGAATGCTAGCGATGATCTCGGCTTTGTAGTGCTCACCCAGATTTTTGAAGAACGTCACCGCGTCATCACGCGGCATTTCGCGGCGGCTGACCGGTAGATTGGCGTTCGAGAGTTCGAGCATCCTCGCTTCGATCGCCGCGAGATCCTCGGGCGTAAACGGACGCTTGTAGGCGAAGTCGTAATAGAAGCCGTCGTCGATGACCGGACCGATCGTCACCTGTGCATCGGGAAAGAGCGACTGCACTGCCTGAGCCAGCAAGTGTGCGGTGGAGTGACGAATGATCTCGAGTGCGTCCGGGTGCTTGTCCGTGACGATCTCGAGCTTGCTGTCGTTCGCGATCGAGAACGACGTGTCGACGAGCTTGCCACCCACCTTGCCTGCGAGAGCCGCCTTGGCGAGCCCGCTGCCGATGCTCGCGGCCACCTCGGCCACTGTCACCGGATTGTCGAAGGTTCTCTGGCTCCCATCGGGCAGCGTGATCACGGGCATCTTCGCCGGGCTCCGTTACGAAAAGGGCGCTTCCGCAACGCGAAAACGCCCAATCATGAATTGGTAGGCGCGAGTGGGATCGAACCACCGACCACCACCATGTCAAGGTGGTGCTCTACCACTGAGCTACGCGCCTGCGGAAAGGTCGCGAAAGATACCCTAGGCACCGATCAGCGGCAACCGCCGCACCGGTTTACCGGTCAAAACCGCCATCGCATTGGCCAAGGCCGGGGCCAATGGAGGCACCCCAGGCTCGCCTACGCCGCCCGGCGGACGGTTGGAGGGTTGGATGTGGGTCTCGATCGTCGGCGTCTCGGCGAAGCGCAGAACGCGATACCGATCGAAGTTGCTCTCCTCGACCCGACCCTCGTTGAAGTGAATCTGGCCATAGAGTGCCGCCGAGAGCGCGTAAACGACTGCGCTCTCCACTTGTTGCTCGACCAAATTGGGGTTGATCGCGACGCCACAATCGATGGCCACCACCACCCGATGCACCCGGGGCTCGCCCTCTGGGCTCAACGAGGCCTCGACGACCTCGGCCACGATCGAGCCAAAGGACTGGTTGAGCGCGATTCCACGGGCGATCGGTGCACCGTCGGCGGCATAGCCCGGTTGGGTGTCCCAACGGGCTTTCTCGGCGGCCAGCCTCAGCACCGCCAGATGCCGCGGATGCTCACGCAGATGGCGAGCCCGAAACTCGACCGGATCAGCAAGCGCCATCCGCGCCAGCTCATCGACGAAGGTTTCCGTGAAGAACGCCTGTTGTGAATGACCGACTGAACGCCAGTAACCGACCGGCACGGGCAACTCGACGGCTCGATGCGTCACGCGATGATTCGCAAACTCATAGGGCTGATCGAACGCGCCCTCCGCCGTCGTCTTATCGGGGCCAGCGGCCGGCAAGCCAAACACGCGCTCGAACGACTGCTTCACGATGGACTGGCCACTCGAGTGGGACGCAAATGCCACGACCTGCCCCGTATCGTCCAGCCGCGCGCGCAGTCTCGCCCGGGCTGCGGGGCGGAAAAAATCGTTGCGGGTGTCGTCCTCTCGGCGCCACGAGACTTGTACCAGTCGACCGGGCGCGGCCTTGGCGATCGCCGCGGCTTGGGCAATGAAATCGGCTTCAAGACGACGACCGAAGGCACCGCCGAGATACAAACTCTCGAGGGTTACTTGTTTGGCATCGAGTTCGAATACTTTGGCCGCAGCCGAGCGAGCGACATCGGGAATTTGTACGCCTGCCCACACCGTAGCGCGATCCGTCTCGAATTTGACCGCACAGGCGAGCGGCTCCATCGCTGCGTGCGCGAGGAACGGCACCGCATAGTCAGCCGTCAGCGAGCGGGCCGTATCGCTGCGTTCCGGCAGCTCGAACACGGCATCCACATCACCCACATTCCGGTAGCGATGCCCCGCTGAGGGATCTTCGAGCGCCGTTTGCAGTTCGCGATCGATATCTGCATCGGAGAACGTGCCTGCTTCACCGGCCACCCATTGCGCAACCAACTGACCGAGCGCCCGCTCCGCTTGAAAGCGACTGCGCGCTAGCACCGCGAGACCAGGTGGGCCGCCCGCCAGCGCCGGCACCGAGACCAAGTCGACGACGCCGGGTAACTTCCGTAACGCATCGCCGTTGGAGACGGCGATGCGCCCCTCGCGATAAGGCGACCAATCGACCAACGCAAACAGCATGTCGGGCTCTTGAACGTCGAGCGCGAAGCGAGCCCGGCCCGTCACCTTGGCGAGAACCTCCTCGGGCAACCGCGGCCGCGATCGACCGATGATCCGGCGTTCGGCAGCCTCTTTGACTCGCCACTCTGTTGCCGGCTCGAGTTTGCTTCCGTTGCGCGCGACGAGCTCGCCGTAGCGAAGCCGTCTTCCGTCGGGCGCAATGACGACGCCATCGTCGATACGACACCCTTGTGCATTCGGAAGCTCCCAGGCGCGCACCGCCGCTGCGAGCAAAGTCGCGCGCGCCATCGCACCCGCTTCGCGCAGTGGATCCCACAAATCTTTGATGCTAGTCGAGCCACCGGTGACCATCACGCCAATACGTCTGACCGCTTTCGTGGTCAGACGCTCGACCTGGTGTTTGATAAGCCCGTCATCGTCGGGATGAAACGGCAACCCATCGGTAGCAACCGCGATGTTGTTGTAGACCGAGTGAATGGGGGCGGCCTCGATGCGGATGCGCTCCAAATCAACGTCGAGCTCATCGGCGAGCAGCATGGCCAAACCCGTGTGTGTTCCCTGCCCCATCTCGCAGCGCGGCATCCACAACCGGATGCTGTCATCGGCGCCGATGCGCACCCACGCATTCGGCTCAAGCAGATCGTTGCTCGAGGCCTCGTCGCCACGGCGCATTCGCGAAGCGGGGGGTAATGCACCCCAACCCACCACGAGCGCCGATACGGCGCCGAGACCCCACCACAGGACCGTACGTCGTTTCATGCTGATCAACTCGCTTTCACGGCGGGCAAGCCCAGGCCCGCCCGCTTGAGCCGCTCGATCTCGTCACGCAATCGGGCTGCTTCTTCAAACTCGAGATTGCGCGCCGCCTTGAACATCTCGGCCTCGAGCTGTTTCATGCGACGAAGCGCCTGCTCCGGTCGCAAGTCGACAGCCGCATCGGACGATGGATTGCGCCCCGCCGCCCCTCGACCCATCGGACCGCGCGCCGCCGAAGCACCGCCCTTGCCGGTGCCGCGCCCACTCAAGGCCGCCGCGAAACCCTCCTCGCGTGCGCCTTCCATGACATCAACAACGCGTTTGACGATGCCCTGCGGAACGATGCCGTGTTGCTCGTTGAACTCAAGCTGCTTGCGACGACGCCGCGCCGTCTCATTGAGCGCGCGCTGCATCGAGCCGGTGATTTTGTCGGCGTAGAGAATGGCGCGACCGTTCAAGTTGCGCGCAGCGCGACCGATGGTCTGGATCAATGAATTCTCGGAACGCAGGAAACCTTCTTTGTCGGCATCGAGGATGGCCACGAGCGCAACCTCGGGCATGTCGAGCCCCTCGCGCAGCAGGTTGATACCGACGAGCACATCGAACACCCCAAGGCGCAGATCTCGAATGATCTCACTGCGTTCAACGGTCTCGATATCCGAGTGCAAGTAGCGAACCTTGACGCCATGCTCTTCGAGATACTCCGTCAGATCCTCCGACATGCGCTTGGTGAGCGTCGTGATCAATACGCGCTCGCCGCGCGAAACGCACTGCTGGATCTCTGAGAGCACGTCATCGACCTGGGTGCGCACGGGGCGAACCTCGACTTCGGGATCGAGAAGACCCGTCGGACGCACCACTTGCTCGACCGTCTGCGCTGCATGACGCGCTTCGTAGTCACTGGGTGTCGCCGACACGAAGATCATCTGCGGCGCCATCCGCTCCCACTCCTCGAATTTGAGCGGTCGATTATCGAGCGCCGATGGCAATCGAAAGCCGTACTCCACCAAGGTCTCTTTGCGCGAGCGATCGCCTTTGTACATGGCGCCGAGCTGCGGCAAGGTTTGATGACTCTCGTCGACGACGAGCAAGGAATTGGGCGGCAAATAGTCATACAGGCACGGTGGCGGTTCACCGGCTTCACGACCCGAGAGGTAGCGCGAGTAGTTCTCGATGCCCGCGCAATAACCAACCTCTTTCATCATCTCGAGATCGAACATCGTGCGTTGCTCGAGTCGTTGCGCCTCGACGAGTTTGTCGAGCGATCGCAACTCGATCAGTCGATCGTGCAACTCCTCGCGAATCTTGTCGATCGCTCCGATCAAGCGCTCTTTGGGTGTAACGAAATGCGTACCTGGATACACCGTGAAGCGCGGTACCTTACGCTTGACCTCGCCCGTGAGCGGATCAAAAACCGATAAGGCTTCAATAGTTTCGTCGAACAACTCGACCCGCAGCGCCTCGCGCTCAGATTCCGCGGGGAAGATATCGACGATGTCACCGCGTACCCGAAACGTCCCTTGGGTGAAATCGATCTCGTTGCGGGTGTACTGCATATCGGCCAAGCGCCTCAGCAACTTGCGCTGGTCGAGGATCTCGCCACGAACGAGGTGCAGCACCATGGCGAGATAAGCCTGTGGATCACCGAGACCGTAGATCGACGACACCGTTGCCACGATGATGGCATCGGGCCGTTCGAGCAACGCCTTGGTCGCCGACAGGCGCATCTGCTCGATGTGTTCGTTGATGGAGGCGTCTTTCTCGATGAAGGTATCGCTAGAGGGTACGTACGCCTCGGGCTGGTAGTAGTCGTAATACGAGACGAAGTACTCGACCGCGTTCTCAGGAAAGAACTCGCGGAACTCACCATACAACTGCGCAGCGAGGGTCTTGTTGTGGGCCAGCACGAGAGTGGGTCGCTGCACCGCCGCGATCACATTGGCGATCGTGAATGTCTTGCCGCTCCCCGTCACGCCGAGCAAGGTTTGATGCGCAAGGCCACTCTGCAAACCTTCGACGAGCCCTGCAATCGCCGTGGGCTGGTCACCGGCTGGTGAGTAGTGCGAATGGAGACGAAAGGCGCTCATGAGTTCCCGTAATATAAACGGCGTGTCCTTTCTAGTCTCTCGGCGCGTGAAACGCGTCAAACCCTCGCCCACGATGGCCGCTACCGCTCGCGCAGCGGCGCTGCGCGCCGCTGGCCGCGACATCATCAGTCTGACAGCGGGCGAACCGGATTTCGATACGCCCGCGCACATCGCCGAGGCAGGTATCGCCGCCATCCGCGAGGGACATACCCGCTACACCGAGGTCGGCGGCACGCCCGAACTGAAGGATGCCATTCGCGCCAAATTCGCACGTGACAATCATCTCGACTACGAGCGAAAGCAGATCCTCGTCAGCACGGGAGCCAAGCAGAGCCTGTTCAACCTCTGCCTCGCGCTGCTCGACCCGGAGGATGAGGTCATCATCCCTGCACCTTATTGGGTGTCTTACCCCGACATGGTACGCCTCGCCGACGCCACGCCCGTGATCGTGCAGACGAAGGCTGACAGCGGCTACAAGATGACCGCGAGGCAACTGGCGGCGGCGATCACGCCCAAGACTCGCTTGCTGCTCATCAACTCGCCATGCAACCCGACAGGCGCTGCCTACCTGCGTCGCGAGTGGCAGGAACTCGGCGAGGTGCTGCTCGAGCATCCGCGCATCGTCATCGGCACCGACGACATGTACGAAAAGATCTGGTGGGCCGACGAACCCTTCTCGACCTTGGCAGAGGTCGTGCCCGCACTGTACGAGCGAACGGTGACGATCAACGGCGTCTCCAAGAGTCACGCCATGACCGGCTGGCGAATCGGCTATTGTGGTGGACCGGCAGAGTTGATCGCGGCGATGGCAACCATCCAGGGACAGAGCACCTCCAATCCGTCGAGCATCGCGCAGCGCGCTGCCGTGGTCGCACTCGAGGCGAGTCAGGCGTGCGTGTCCAGCATGAATGCGGCCTACCGAGAGCGGCACGACTTTCTGGTGCCCGCTTTGAACGCCCTACCCGGCGTTCGCTGCCGCCGTGGTACAGGAACCTTCTACGCGTTCGCCGACGTCAGCGACGCGCTGCAGCGGCTGCAGATACCAGACGACGCGCACTTTACCGAGCAACTGCTCGAACGTACCGGTGTGGCCGTCGTGCCGGGTAGCGGCTTTGGCGCGCCGGGTCACATCCGACTTTCCTTCGCCACCGAGCTTTCTCAATTGGAAGCTGCCGTAGAGCGCCTCGCCGGATTCCTGCGCCCGGCTTGACGCGCGGGGGCACTTTCCAGAGAATGCGCGCCTCTTTAAGAGACTCTGTTCCCCGGTAGCTCAGTCGGTAGAGCGTCGGACTGTTAATCCGCAGGTCCCTGGTTCGAGTCCAGGCCGGGGAGCCATCTCCCGCGGAGTCTCGCAAGAAATTTGCCTATCCATGTTGAATGGCTACACTGCCTGTGATGTCGGCCATCTCTTCTAATCAACTGTTCATTCGCTTGCCGGCGCCGGTGCAGGCGGCGCTGTTGCCGCAGCTCAAAATCGTCGAGGTGGTCCGCGGCCAACTGTTGATCGATGAGCAAGAACCGGTGACACAGATCGGCTTTCCGCTCACCTGTGTCGCTCGTATCGATGCCCCAATGGGTGACGGGCGCTACGCCCACACCGGCGAACTCGGTCGGCATCACATGGTGGGAACCCATGTCGTTCATTCACAGTCGTTTGCGGCTCGCCGAGTGACGGCACTCATCCCAGGTTACATCGCGACCTGCGATATCGAGTTGTATCGAGATCAATTCAAACGCTCGACTGCGCTGCGCGACACGTTCATCTGGTTGCAGATGCACGCACATCGACGCGTCGGTCAGCTCGCCGCCTGCAACGCAACGCATGATCTGAGACAACGTCTGGCCCGCCTCTTATTGCAGCTCCATTACATGCAGGACATCACGGTACTGCCCATCGCGCAGGCCGATCTGGCGCACATCCTGAGTGTTCGCAGAGAAGCGATCACGCGAGAACTCGCGGAAGTCGAGAGTGCGGGCCTCGTGACATTGGCCCGCAATCGCATCGAACTCGTCTCGTTAGAGGGACTGGTGTCGCGCTCGTGTCCCTGCCACACCGAACTCATGTTCTCGGGTCGATACGATTACTCGACGCTGAACCCGCGACGGCGAGCCTAGGCGCGGCAAAGACCTGCACTCGTCGATCAGAAGTGCGGCTTGTCCGGGGCGACATTGAATCGCTGTACCGACTCACTGATGATCGCGCGCGCCTGCGCCGCGTCTCCCCATCCTTTTAGCTTCACCCACTTGCCCGGTTCGAGATCTTTGTAGTGCTCAAAAAAATGGCCGATACGTTCGAGCCAGTGTTTCGATACGTTGCCGATATCCTGCACGTGGCTGTAGCCATTGAAGATCTTGTCGACCGGCACGGCGAGCAGCTTCTCGTCGGCACCGCTCTCGTCTTCCATCAGCAGCACACCAACCGGACGGCAGCGAATCACCGAACCCGGTACGAGCGGTAGCGGCAGAATCACGAGCACATCGGCAGGGTCACCATCGCCGCCCAAGGTGTGCGGGATGTAACCGTAGTTGCAGGGATATCGCATCGGCGTCGAGAGAATACGATCGACGAAGATGGCGCCGGTCGACTTGTCGACCTCGTACTTCACGGGGTCAGCATCCTTCGGAATTTCGACGATCACGTTCACTTCATTCGGAACGTCAGCGCCGGTCGGAACCAAATCGAGAGCCATCCTTAGCCTCCTGCGCTCAAACCGAGCGAGCGATCAATTCTTTCATGATTTCGTTAGTGCCGCCGTAGATACGCTGCACACGCGAGTCGGCAAACATGCGGCAAACGAGATACTCGTTCATGTAGCCGTAGCCACCGTGCATCTGCACACACTCATCGAGCACTTGCTGCTGCGTGTCGGTCACCCAATACTTAGCCATCGAGGCCGTTTCATTATCGAGCTTGCCCGCCATCAACTTCACGATGCAGTCATCGACGAAGACGCGCGCAACGCGCGTGAGTGTGGCCACTTCTGCCAACTTGTGACGAATGGTCTGCATGTCGCCGATGGTCTGACCGAAAGCCTTGCGCTCTTTGACGTATTTCGAGGTCTCCACCAACGCGCCTTCCATCGCACCCACACCACAGAGCGCGATCACGAGGCGCTCGTAGGGCAGATCGCCCATCAACTGGTACATGCCCTGCCCCTCCTCGGGACCGAGCAGGCAGTCGGCGGGCACCAGCACATCCTCAAAAAAGAGCTCGGCCGTGTCTTGTGCCGGCATCCCCATCTTGTCGAGCACCCGACCGACGCGATAACCCTTGAGGTTCTCCGTCTCGACCATGATCAGCGACAAGCCGCGCTTGCGCTCGGTCGGATTGGTACGCGTGACGAGCATCAACAATGACGCACTGCCGCCGTTGGTGATGAAGATCTTGGAGCCGTTGATCCGATAGTGATCCCCCTCGCGTACGGCACGCGTGCGAATCCCCTGCAGATCGGAGCCTGCACCGGGCTCGGTCATCGCGATGGCACCGATCAACTCGCCCTTGGCGAGTCGCGGCAACCAACGCTGCTTCTGCTCCTCGGTGCCATAGTTGTAGACGTAGTGCGCACACATGCTGTGTACGCCCTGGCCGAAGCCCGAGATCGCGCGACGCGAGAGCTCTTCGTACATCACGACTTCGTGTCGGAAGTCGCCGCCGCCGCAGCCATACTCGGCAGGTAGATCGAGGCACAGCAGGCCCATGTCACCCGCCTTTCGCCACAGATCGCGATCAACGTGGTGTTGCTTTCGCCACTTCGCATCGTGCGGAACCATTTCGGTTTCGATGAAACGCGCAACGTTCTCGCGGAACAACTTCAGGTCTTCATCCAGCCAAGGCGACTCGTAAGCGAGCATGTTCACTGTCTCCGACTCTTCGCAGGGGTTTTGACAACATTCTTCAAATGACGCCGAAAATCGGTGCCCAATTGCGGGTGTGCGAGTGCATAGGCGACGGTCGCCTGCAGATAGCCGAGCTTGCTGCCGCAGTCATACCGCTTGCCAGAGAAGCGATAGGCGTAAACCGCCTCTTCCTGCAGCAAACGCGCGATACCATCGGTCAGCTGGATCTCACCACCGGCGCCGCGGCCGATCTGCGCGAGATGCTCAAAGATCGCTGGCGACAACAAATAGCGACCAACCACCGCGAGATTCGAGGGTGCTTTGTCCGGCTTCGGCTTCTCGACGATGCTGCGGATCCGTGCAGTGCCGCCGGTCGCCTCAACGGCGACGATGCCGTACTTGTCGGTGTCTTGGCGCGGCACGGGCTCGCAACCGATCACGCTCGCCCGCTTGTGCGAATAGACATCCGCCATCTGTGCGAGCACCGGCTCATCCGCGGCGATGAGATCGTCGGCGAGATGGACGAAGAAAGGTTCGTTGCCCACCGCGGGGCGCGCGCACAACACCGCATGACCTAAGCCGAGCGGCGCAGGCTGACGGATGTAGATGCAGGTTGCATAGCTTGGCAACACGCTGTGCAATTGTTTGACGAGATCAGATTTGCCCTGCGACTTCAGTAAGTTCTCGAGTTCTTGATCCGAGTCGAAGTGATCTTCGATGGCGCGCTTCGAGGCACCGGTTATGAACACGAGACGCCGTGCGCCCGCAGCGAGCGCCTCCTCGACGGCATACTGAATCAAAGGTTTATCGACGACGGGCAGCATTTCCTTTGGGCTAGCCTTGGTCGCAGGCAGAAAGCGCGTGCCACGTCCGGCAACCGGAAATACGGCCGTTTCAATGAGGGGGCGTTTCGCCATCATCCACTCCGGGAAGGGCCGCCATAGCGAGGTCTACAGCGGTGATAACCCTAGAGCCGAATGTTAAATCGAAACGCCCCGTCGAGTCAGGTCAAGAGCGAGCTTTATCGTGCCGCGTTGCGAGTAGGTTTCACCGCTCCGACCCGCAGCTTGCTACGGTTGAGCTCGATGGTGCGCGCGCCGATCCCCTTCACGAGGGCTAAGTCATCGATCGAGCGGAACGGACCGTGGACCCGGCGATAGTCCACGATGGCGCGAGCCTTGGACTCACCGATCCCGCGCATCTCACGCGCGAGCGTCGACGCATCGGCCGTGTTCAGATCGATCGCAGCTCCGGCGACGACGGGCTTCGCAGCAACGGCGGGCTTCACGGCAATGCTCGGTGGCGCAGCCGAAGCGACCGATAGCGCAGCGGCGGACAATGACAGCAAAAGGAACAAAGGCAATTTCATGGGAACCTCCGAATGGGGTCGTGCAACCTTGGGACGGCACGAGACTAGGAGGTGCTCACGGCGCAGCGTGAGCCATCAATGACGGCGTTACGGCGACAAATTCAGTCGCGAATAGGGTGCGAGATGCTCTCGTTGACCCGCTCGCGCAGGTCTTTACCAGGCTTGAAATGCGGGACGTACTTGCCGGCCAACGCCACCGCCTCACCAGTTTTGGGGTTTCGGCCTTGTCGCGGCGGACGAAAATGCAGAGAAAAGCTGCCGAAGCCGCGGATTTCGATGCGCTGACCGGTCGCCAATGCGTCGCTCATGATCTCGAGCATCTGCTTGAGCGCCAACTCCACATCCTTAGCGGGCAGATGCTTCTGCTTGGCGGTGATCAGTTCGATGAGTTCCGACTTCGTCATGTGGGACCCCGCGAGGCCTATCCGCGGTAGTGGCGGGAGCTCGTGCTCCCGCCACCATCACGGAGTTCAGTTCAGACTCAGCTGCGATCGCGATCCGAGTTGATCTGCGCCTTGAGCAGCTCACCCAAGCTCGTACCCGCAGTCGGGGCACCCTGCTCGGAGCGGTAGCTCTGCACAGCTTCAGCTTCCTCGGACACTTCCTTCGCCTTGATCGAGAGCGAAATCGAGCGGGTCTTGCGATCGACGCCCAAGAACTTGGCTTCGATGTCGTCACCGACCTTGAGGAACTGACGAGCATCTTCGACGCGGTCGCGACCGAGTTCAGATGCACGCAACTGGCCTTCGATGCCGTTGCCGAGATCGATGATCGCGCCACGTGCGTCGACTTCCTTCACGACGCCGCGAACGATGCTGCCCTTCGGGTTGTCGGCGATGTAACCCGCGAACGGATCCTTCGCCAACTGCTTGATACCGAGGCTGATGCGCTCGCGCTCCGGATCGATCGCCAACACCATCGCTTCGATGGTCTGACCCTTCTGGAAGCTGCGCACGGCCTCTTCGCCCGGGACGTCCCAGGAGATGTCCGACAAGTGCACGAGACCGTCGATGTTGCCCGAGAGACCGATGAAGATACCGAAGTCGGTGATCGACTTGATCTGACCAGAGACCTTGTCACCGCGGTTGTAGTTCTCGGAGAACTCGCGCCACGGGTTAGCAGCACACTGCTTGAGGCCGAGACTGATGCGGCGACGCTCTTCGTCGCAATCGAGCACCATGACTTCGACTTCCTGACCGGTCTGGACGATCTTGGCCGGATTGACGTTCTTGTTCGTCCAATCCATCTCCGAGACGTGCACGAGACCTTCGACGCCATCCTCGATTTCCACGAACGCACCGTAGTCGGCGATGTTCGTGACCTTGCCGAAGACACGTGTATTCGGCGGATAACGGCGCGAGATGCTCTCCCACGGATCGGCACCCAATTGCTTGAGGCCGAGGCTCACGCGTGAACGCTCGCGATCGAACTTCAGGATGCGCACTTCCACTTCGTCGCCAACCTTGACGACTTCCGACGGATGCTTGACGCGCTTCCACGCCATGTCGGTGATGTGCAGCAAGCCATCGATGCCGCCCAAGTCGACGAACGCACCGTAATCGGTGAGGTTCTTGACCGTGCCGCGCACGACCGAACCTTCCTGCAAGTTGTCCATGAGCGCGCTGCGCTCGGCGGAGAACTCTTGCTCCACTACGGCGCGGCGCGAGACGACGACGTTATTGCGCTTCTGATCGAGCTTGATGACCTTGAACTCAAGCGGCTTGTTTTCGAGATACGCGGTATCACGCACCGGACGCACATCGACGAGCGAACCCGGCAGAAACGCGCGGACATGCTCGATCTCGACCGTAAAGCCACCCTTCACGCGGCCTGTAATGATGCCGATGACGATCTCACCGGCGTTGAAGGCTTCTTCGAGACGCGTCCAGGTGCGGGCGCGCTTGGCCTTCTCGCGCGAGAGGCGGGTTTCACCCGTGCCGTCTTCGACCGAGTCGAGGGCCACTTCGACCATGTCGCCGGCCTTGACCTCGATCTCACCGCGCTCATTCTTGAACTGCTCGACCGGAATGACGGCCTCGGACTTCAAACCGACGTTGACGATGACCATGTCATCACCCACATCGACGATCAGCCCGGAGAGAATTTGACCCGGGCGGATTCGCTGGCTAGCGAGGCTCTGCTCGAACAGTTGCGCAAAACTTTCAGTCATTGGTTGTTACTCGTAATGCGGTGAAAACGTCACCGCGACGTCTGGCCCGAGCAGCCTTCATCCGATGGCTCACGGGAATTGCCGAACAAGATCACGCTTCCTTGCGCAATCACCCAAAACACGATCGAAGATTTTCAAGGGGTCAGCGCCACAAGGCGCGCTCGCGTCCGAGTTCGATCACCCGCTCGACGATTGCCTCTACGGTGACACCCGTGGAGTCGATCACGAACGCGTCGGACGCTGGCCGAAGTGGCGCCACGGCGCGGGTGGAATCGCGCTCGTCGCGTTCGGCTATCTCCCGCGAAAGGGCGGCGAGACTAACACCGGAATCCTTACCTTTCAACTGGTTATAGCGCCGCAGGGCCCTTTCCTCGGCGCTCGCGGTGAGAAAAATCTTGAGCGGCGCCGACGGGAATATCACCGTCCCCATGTCGCGCCCGTCGGCGATGAGCCCGGGTGCCTCCGCGAAGGCGCGCTGGCGTTCCGTCAACGCCGAACGCACCGCCGGCCAAGCGGCCACCCGGGAGGCCCCCTGCCCGGTCTGCTCGGCCCGCACCAGCGCCGTGACCTCCATACCGTCGAGTTCGATGCGCTCGGCGCCACTCGGGTCGGAGCCAAAGCGCACCTTCATCCGGCTGGCGATCCGGCTGTGCCCGTCAATGTCGTCCGGTGCGAGACCCGCGCCAAGACCCGCCACCGCCACAAGACGATACAAGGCCCCACTGTCGAGCAAGTGCCAGCCGAGCTGGCTCGCCAAGCGCCGACACACCGTGCCCTTGCCGGAACCGGATGGCCCATCAACTGCCACCACCGGCACCGCAACCGCGGACAACGCCAAGCTCACGCCACCTCGCGAAGTTCGAGCCCACAACCGCGCGCGAGAGCCGCAAAACCCGGGAACGAGGTTGCCACGTTGGCTGTGTCGTCGATCTCGATCGGGCCTGCGGCCCGCAGCGACGCCACGGCAAACGACATCGCGATTCGGTGATCGCCATGACTGTCGATGCGACCGGACTGGAATACTGGGCCGTTGCTGTGGGCGCCCGCGAGGCGCATGCCGTCGTGCAAGAGTTCGTGATCCACACCGAGGGCGGTCAAACCTGCAGACATCACGGCAAGCCGGTCGCTCTCCTTGACGCGCAGCTCCTCGGCACCCCGCAGCACCGACTCACCCTCGGCACAGGCGGCAGCGATGAAGAACACCGGAAACTCATCGATCGCGAGCGGCACCCACTCCGGGCGCACCTCGATACCGCGCAACCGCGAAGGACGAATGATCAAATCGGCGGTCGGCTCGGGACCCGCGGTTCGCAGATCCCGCACTTCGATGTTCGCACCCATGGCGAGCAAGATATCGAGTAAGCCGGTACGGGTGGGGTTCATACCCACGCGTTCGAGATGCAACTCACCCTCGCTCGCGAGGCAGCCTGCCACCATGAAAAAGGCGGCTGACGAAAAGTCGGCCGGCACATCGACGTGACAGCCCGTGAGCTTGGTCGGCGCGCGAAGCGTGACGGTAGCGCCCTCACGCCCAAGGTCGACACCAAAACCCTGCAGCATGCGTTCGGTGTGATCGCGCGTGGGTGCAGGCTCGGTGACTCGCGTTTCACCACGCGCGTACAACCCGGCCAGCAACACCGCCGACTTCACCTGTGCGCTGGCCACCGGCATGTCGAAGTCGATTCCCGTTAAGTCGCAACCGCCTTGAATCACGACGGGCGGTTTGCCTTCGCGCGTCTCGATCGAAGCGCCCATCCGACGTAGTGGCGCGGCAGCCCGTTCCATGGGGCGTCGCATCAAAGACGAATCGCCGATCAAAGTTGAAGTGAACGACTGCCCCGACAGCAAACCCATGAAGAGTCGCATCGCTGTCCCCGCGTTGCCCATATCGAGCGCGGCAGTGACGCCTCGCAAGCCACGCAAACCCACGCCTTCGATGCGGACGGATGTCGGCGCTGGTCGCTCGATTTTGACACCGAGTGCACTCAAGGCCTTTAGCGTCGCAAGACAATCCTCACTCGCCAAAAATCCGTCGGCGGTCGTGACGCCCTCGGCGATGGCACCCAGCATCAATGCGCGATGTGAAACCGATTTGTCGCCGGGAACACGAATGCGCCCTGCCAGACGTGTCGCCGGTGTCATCAACCAACGGCTCATAGGACGGCGCGAGGGTAAGAGCCGAGCACTCGAAATAGCGACGCGCGCGATTTGAGGCCCGCGAGCGCGCGTGCCACTGGTGCATCCGAAGCGTGCCCCTCGAGATCGATGAAAAATACGTAGTCCCACTTACGACGCTGCGAGGGCCGCGACTCGATACGCGTCAGACTGACACGGTTCTTGGCCAGCGGCTCTAGCAAGCGATGCAGCGCACCAGGGGCTTCGGTGTGACCCGTCGAGAGCAGCAAGGTCGTGCGATCGTTACCACTAGGGCCAAACGTGCGTCGACCGATCACGAGGAAGCGCGTCGTGTTGTCGGGCCGATCTTCGATATCTGCCGAAAGAATGGAGAGATCGTAAACCTCTGCAGCGGTCTCGCCGGCGATCGCCGCCGTGCCCTTCTCATCGCGAGCGCGTCGCGCTGCCTCAGCGTTTGACGACTCGGCGATCAACTCAACGTCAGGCAGATGTTCTTTGAGCCATTGACGGCATTGCGCGAGCGACTGCGGATGACTGCAGACACGTTTGATCTCACGCAAGGACTTCATCCGACCCATCAGATTCTGACGGATACGCAACTCGACCTCACCACAGATCTGTAGCGGAGATGTCAAAAACCGATCGAGCGTGTGATTGACGCTGCCTTCAGTCGAGTTCTCGATCGGCACCACACCGAAATCAGCATGACCGGCCTCGACCTCGTGAAACACCTCATCGATGCTGGCGAGCGAAAGCGCGCGGGCCGAGTGACCGAAATGCTTATAGACCGCGCTCTGCGAGAATGTGCCCTCAGGACCTAAGAAGCCGATCTTGAGTGGCTCCTCCTGCGCAAGACAGGCCGACATGATTTCACGAAACAAGCGCACGATCTCTTCGTCACGTAACGCGCCCTTGCCCCGCGCTGCTGCATTGCGCTCGAGCGCCAGTCGCAGCACTTGAGACTCACGCTCAGGACGATAGAAATCGACCAATCGCCCCTGCTGACCCTTCGAGATGCCAACCTGACGCGCCAGACGCGCACGCTCGTTCAGCAAATCATGCAGATCGCGATCGACACGATCGATCTGCCCGCGCAGCGATTCGATCGCTGCTGCACCCGCCTTGCCCTTAGGCTTCAGCACGGTACGACCTCGTTTTTGCGTCTTCTTTTTGGCGGCCATCGCCGACACCTGTTTAAGTTAAGCGGTTAGAGAGCTCGGGCCGAGAGTACGCCCTCGATCGCACGAATGCGACCCAGCAAGGCTTCATCGACCGTCCCCTCGGTATCGATCAGCGTGTAGGCATACTCACCGCGAGACTTGTTCAACAACTCGGCGATGTTGAGCCCCGCTGCGGCGAGCAAGGTCGACACCTGGCCGACCATGTTGGGGACGTTGCTATTGGCCACCGCGATACGACGCGTACCGACCGGGCGCGGCAGAGACGCATCCGGGAAATTCACGCTATGACGAATATTGCCGTGCTCGAGATAGTCGCGCAGCGTGTCTGCCACCATCACCGCACAGTTCTCCTCCGCTTCGCCCGTCGACGCACCGAGGTGCGGCAGCGTGATGACGCGCGGATGATCTTTGAGCGCATTTTTCGGGAAGTCGCAAATATAGGCATGCAGTCGGCCGGTATCGAGCGCCGCGATGACGGCGGCATCGTCGACGATCGGTGCACGCGAAAAATTGAGCAGCACGGCTTGCTCGGGCATCAACTGCAACCGGGTCGAATTCACGAGCCCACGTGTTCCCTCAACGAGCGGGATGTGCACTGTGACAAATTGACTGCGCGAGAACAGCTCATCCAAGGACCGCGCTTGCTCGATCGACGCGGACAACTGCCACGCACGCTGAACGGTGATGTCTGGGTCGTAACCAATGACGCGCATACCGAGACGCTCAGCCGCGTTGGCCACCTCAACGCCGATCGCGCCGAGACCGATCACACCCAAAGTGCGGCCCGGCAGCTCGAAACCCGCGAATGATTTCTTGCCCTTCTCCGTCGCCTCGTCGATCGTCTTATCGTCGCCGCTCAGGCCGCGCGCGAAATCCCAAGCCTGGCAAATATTGCGCGCCGCAAGAAACAAACTGGCGATCACCAATTCTTTGACCGCGTTCGAGTTCGCCCCCGGCGCGTTGAACACCGGAACGCCACGCTTTGAGAGTGCGGCAACCGGCACGTTGTTGGTGCCGGCACCGGCGCGCCCAACCGCAAGCACCGAGGGCGCAATCTCGACCGAATGCAAATCAGCGGAACGCAACAGGATGGCATCAGGGTGCGCGAGTGACGAGGCCACCTCGTAGCGGTCGCGTGGAAAGCGCTCGAGGCCGCGCACACTGATCTGGTTCAGCGTGAGGATTCGATAACCCATGCCCGCTTCAACCGTGGCGTTGCTGAAAGTCTTTCATGAAGGCGACGAGCGCCTCGACTCCGGAGAGCGGCATGGCGTTGTAGATCGACGCACGCATTCCGCCGACTGAGCGGTGACCTTCGAGATTCGCAAGACCCGCTTTAGCCGCTTCCGCACAGAACGTTTTTTCCAGATCCGGATTCGGGATGGTGAACGGCACGTTCATCCACGAGCGCGCATTCGGCGCCACTGGGCTCTTGTAGTAACCCGAGGAATCGATCGCACGATACAAGGTCTCCGCCTTGACGCGATTGCGCTCGCCGATCACACCGAGTCCACCCTGACGCTTCAACCACTGAAACACGAGCCCAGCCATGTAGATGCCAAAGGTGGGCGGCGTGTTGAGCATTGAGCCTTCTTTAGCCATCGCCGCGTAATCCCAAATTGGCGGCGTCCCGGCTCGCGCCTTGCCGATCAGATCGTCGCGAACGAGGACCACACAGAGACCCGAGGGCCCGATGTTCTTTTGTGCACCGGCATAGATAAGACCGAACTGCGATACGTCGATGGGTCGCGACAGAATCGTCGAGGACATATCGGCTACAAGCGGTACGTTGCCCGTCGCAGGCACGTAGGGAAACTCGACACCACCGATCGTTTCGTTCGGGGTGTAGTGCACGTAAGCGGCGTCAGCTGAGTATTTCAGCGTCGCTTCGGCAGGCACGGTCGAATAGTTGGAGGCCGACTCATCCGCCAACACTTCAACTTTGCAGTAGCGCTTGGCCTCACCGATCGCCTTCTTCGACCAAGCGCCGGTATTGAGGTATTGAGTGGTGGAATCGGGCGTGGCGAGATTCATGGGAATCGCCGTGAACTGACCTGTCGCACCGCCCTGCAGGAACAGCACCCGGTAGTTAGACGGGATCGACATCAACTCGCGTAGATCGGCTTCAGCCTGCTCGGCGACGGCGACGAAGGCCTTGCTGCGATGGCTCACTTCCATCACGGACATTCCGCTGCCCTGCCAGTCGAGCATCTCGTTACGAGCCTGCTCGAGTACTTCGAGCGGCAACGTCGCCGGACCTGCCGCGAAATTGAATACGCGCATCGTGACTAACCCCGTTTATGAAACCCGCGAAAGATCAGTGCGTGGTCGGCGATTCGCCTGCCTCATCGGCCGATGGCAGCACGGCAGTCTCATCGACCACCTCACCTTCCTCGGTCGCCAGCAATCCCACGCCTTCGACGCCGGCTAGCCGCTCACCCTCATCGAGACGGATGAGGCGCACGCCCTGCGTGTTGCGTCCGACGATCGAGATCTCGCTCACGCCTGTGCGTACGAGTGTGCCATTGGAACTGATCAGCATGATTTCTTGGTCGGCCTGCAATTGCAGCGCCGCCACCGTGCGACCATTTCGCTCCGTGGTCTGCAAGGCGATCACGCCCTGCCCGCCGCGGCCATGTAGCGGGAAGTCTTCGAGCGGAGTCAGCTTGCCGTAACCATTCTCGGACGCCGTGAGGATCAAACCATCACCAACGACGACCAACGAGATGACTTCCTGACCTTCGGCAAGCTTGATGCCGCGAACACCGGTCGCATCGCGACCCATCGGTCGCACTTCTTCCTCATTGAATCGGATGGCCTTGCCACCGCTCGAGCAAAGGATGATGTCGCGCTTGCCATCGGTCACGCCGACGCCGACCAAACGGTCACCATCGCGCAGATCGACCGCAATGATGCCCGAGGGACGCGGACGAGAGTACGCCGACAATGGCGTCTTCTTGACGGTGCCATGGCTCGTCGCCATGAACACGAAACGTTCGTCGTCGAACTGCTTGATCGGCAGAACCGCGTTGATCTTCTCGCCCTCTTCGAGCGGCATGAGATTGACCAAGGGCTTGCCACGAGCACCACGACCTGCCTGAGGCAGTTCGAACACCCGCAACCAATAAACGCGACCGCGACTCGAGAAACACAGCAGCGTGTCATGGGTATGCGCCACAAAGAGCTTCTCGACGAAATCTTCGTCTTTGACCGCAGTTGCGGCTTTACCGCGACCACCGCGCCGCTGCGCCTGATACTCCGACAAGGGCTGGCTCTTGGCATAGCCCGCGTGCGAGAGCGTCACGACGACGTCTTGCGGTTCGATCAAATCTTCGGTGGCCAGATCGATGTGATCGAGATTGATCTCGGTACGACGCGCATCGCCATATTCCTCGCGGATCGCGATCAACTCGTCGCGCACGACCTGCGTCAAGCGCTCGGCACGCGCAAGGATGTCCGACAGATCGGTGATCTCAGCCAGCAACTCGGCGTATTCGGCAACGATCTTATCTTGCTCGAGACCCGTCAACCGGTTCAAGCGCATCTCGAGGATGGCCTGAGCCTGCTCCTCGCTGAGACGATAACCGCCGCCCTCACGCTGCAGGCCAAGTTCGACCGCAAGATCTCTCGGTCGCGTAGAGACATTGTTAGCGCGCGCCAGCATCTCGGGCACCGCGCCGGAACTCCACACCTTCGAGAGCAATCCGACTTTGGCTTCAGCCGGTGTCGGTGACGCTTTGATGAGCGCGATGACCTCGTCGATGTTGGCAAGCGCGACCGCGAGGCCCTCGAGCAGATGGGCACGAGCGCGAGCCTTGGCCAGATCGAACACCGTACGACGAGTAACGACCTCTCGACGGTGGCGAATGAACGCCTCGAGCATCTCCTTGAGGGAGAGCAACCGCGGCTGACCATCGACGAGCGCCACCATATTGATGCCGAACACCGTCTCGAGCGGCGTTTGCGCATACAGGTTGTTGAGGATGACCTCGGCGTTCTCGCCCCGCTTCAACTCGATGACGATGCGCATGCCGTCCTTGTCGGACTCATCGCGCAAACCGTCGTTCGAGATGCCCTCGATCTGCTTGTCGCGCACGAGATCGGCGATACGCTCGATCAAACGCGCCTTGTTTACTTGATAAGGCAGCTCGGTCACGATGATGGCCTGCCGATCACCGCGACTACCGACTTCTTCGAAGTGGGTGCGCGCACGGATCGAAAGGCGACCCCGACCGCCCTTGTAGGCGCTGACGATTTCGCGAGCACCGTTGATGATGCCCGCCGTCGGGAAATCTGGCCCTGGCACGTGCTGCATCAACGCAGGCAGTCCGATTTCCGGATCGTCGATCACCGCGATGCACGCGTTGACGACCTCCGTGAGATTGTGCGGCGGAATGTTGGTTGCCATGCCGACGGCGATACCCGAAGACCCGTTGACCAACAAATTCGGAATGCGCGAGGGCATCACCGCAGGTTCGGTCAAAGAATCGTCGTAGTTCGGAACGAAGTCGACGGTCTCGCGATCAATATCGGCGAGCAACTCACCGGCCAATCTCGACATGCGCACTTCGGTGTAACGCATGGCCGCCGGCGTGTCGCCATCGACCGAGCCGAAGTTACCTTGACCATCAACGAGCAGGTAACGCATCGAGAACGGCTGCGCCATACGGACGACCGCGTCGTACACAGCCACGTCGCCGTGCGGGTGGTACTTACCGATGACGTCACCGACGACGCGCGCCGATTTCTTGTACGGCTTGTTGTACTCGTTGCCGAGTTCACGCATCGCGTAGAGCACGCGGCGATGGACAGGTTTAAGGCCGTCACGAACATCCGGGAGCGCTCGCCCGACGATCACGCTCATCGCGTAATCAAGATAGGACTGACGCATCTCGTCTTCGAGATTGACGGGCAAAACTTCGCGTGCAATTTCGCTCATAAAGAGCTTGAAATAGTACCATACGAGGCCCGTCAACGCCGTGGTTCCCGCATGTCCATCGAGACTCCTTTCGACGCCGCCGAAGTGGCCAAGTTCGACGCCCTCTCGCACCGGTTTTGGGACCCCGCTGGGGAGTTCAAACCACTGCACAACCTCAACCCGCTACGGGTGGAATTCATCGCCGAGCGTACGAGCCTGAGCGGCGCTCGCGTGCTCGATGTCGGCTGTGGCGGCGGCTTATTAGCCGAATCGCTCGCGAAGCGCGGCGCCCGCATGACCGCGATCGATCGCGCCGCGGGCATGATCGAAGTTGCCCGTCTGCACGCGGCTGCCGGCGGTATCGACATCGACTACCGACTGCAGCCGGCTGAAGAGTTGGCGCAGCGTGAGCCGGCCGCGTTCGATGTGGTCACCTGCATGGAGATGCTCGAGCACGTACCCGACCCGGGCGCGACCATCGACACCCTGGCGAAGCTTTGTCGACCGGGCGGGACGATCTTTCTCTCGACGATCAACCGCGATTGGCGATCGTTCCTCCTCGCTATCGTCGGGGCGGAGTATGTGACCGGCCTGGTTCCCAAAGGCACTCACGAGTACGAGCGCCTGATCCGACCGGCCGAGATTGCCGCTTGGGCGCGCGCAGCGGGAATCGAACTGCTGGAACTCGCGGGGCTCGAGTACAACCCACTGACCCACGCCGCCACGCTCGTGAAGCAACCCAAGGTCAATTATCTCTGCGCATTGCGTAAACCGGCCGAATGACTCCGCAGCTGCACGAGGCGGGTGCGACGAGTCGCGAACTGGTGCTGCGCTTCTCCCCGCCAGCCGATCGGCCGCGCTTGCAGGCGCTATTCGATATAGAGCACGAGATCGCCACCAGTCTTCGCCCCGATCTCGATCACAACGTGGCGCACACCCGTTTGGAGTGGTGGTCTGAGGAGTTCCTTCGGCTCCGCCAAGCCAGCCCGCGACACCCCTCCACCCGAGCCCTCGCCGAAGCGTCGCTGACGGCGGGACTGTCTTTGCCCGATCTGCGAGGACTCGCGGAGGCGACGCGCATCGATCTGGCGACGGTGGCCTTTCTCACCCAAGCCGAGCTGGACGACTACCTCGCGCTCTGGGCCGACAGTGTGTTCGCCGCGCTCTGCCGACCGGCCTCAGATCGTACTCGCGCACTTGGCCGATGCATTCGCGAGATCGAACTGCTCGCAGACTGGCCACAGCATGCGCATCGCGGTCGTCTGTACCGCGCACTCGGTGATCCGCCAGAAGCACACGCATCTTGGGTTTGCCATCCGTTGGGCGAGCAGGAGTACCGACAGTTGGGTAGCCGCTTGCACGCGCTCGCATCCGAAGTGCAAGAGCTGGCGAGTCTGTGCCCCATCGACGAATTACCCATGCAGGCGCCGGCGCTGCTGTGGGCCTCGCTCGCGCACGGCACGGCGATACGTCTGCATCGCCGCTTGCCCGATTTCTCGATCACTCGGTTCGAGCCTTTGTCGCGTACGATGCGCGCCTGGCGCGTCGCCGTGTCTTTGTCGCGCGGCCGTTTGCCGAGCGCCTTGCGGTAGAACCTCTTGCAGGAGAGACGATGAGCCCGACTTCCTTCGACCCGACGCGTGTCAGCCTGTCACCCGGAGAGCTACGCGGGCGTGTGATCGCCATCACCGGACCGACAGCCGGTATCGGCCATGCACTCGCCCTCGAGTGCGCTCGATACGGCGCCGAGGTATTGCTGCTTGGGCGCAACGTCAAAAAACTCGAGGCGACCCATGACGCGATCCTCGCTTTGCAGGCCCACGACGGTGGTGCCATCGCAGCTCCGTCGATCGCGCCGCTCGATCTGGAGAAGGCTGTTGCGCAGGATTTCGACACGATCGCACGCGCGGCCCAAGAGCGCTGGGGACGCCTCGATGGTCTCGTGCTCAATGCCGCGCTACTCGGTCAGCCGATGCCCATTGAGGAATACGACATACCCACCTGGGTGCGCGTGATGCACGTCAACGTGACCGCGAACGTCGCTCTCACCCAAACCCTGTTGCCCCTGCTGCGCGCCTCGAACGATGCATCGATCATCTGCACCTCCAGCGCCGTGGGTCGCAAGGGACGCGCCTACTGGGGCGCCTACGCGGTTTCGAAGTTTGCGCTCGAAGGCTTCATGCAGGTGCTGGCCGATGAGCTCGAGAAGTCGACGGTACGCGTGAATTCTTTGAACCCGGGCAAGGCACGCACGCAGATGCGTCGACAGGCCTATCCTTCGGAAAACATCAACACGTTGCCGGACCCGTCGACACTGACGACGCCTTTCATCGCACTACTGGGACCACAGGCGCGCGGCGTCACCGGCGGGGCCTTCGACGCTCAATCGGCGTCGTCTTCCTCATCGCCGAGCGGCACCTGACCGGCCTCACTGCTCTGCAGCGCCTGCGATTCCTCATCGGTCAGCTTGCGAAAATGACCGCGATTCAGATCGCGTGTCAGCGCGAGTGCGCCTAGGCGGGTGCGCAGAATTCGACTGACTAGCGCACCTTGTCGCTCGAACAACTGCCGAATTTCCTTGCCGCTCGCCCCCTCGACTTCGATGCGGTACCAGCGATTGGCGCCCTCGGTGAACTCGTCCGATCCTTCGACGGCCAACACCGTGAGCTTTCGACCATCGTCCAATTGACCGCCCTTGATCGCATCGAGACTTTCCGCGGTCAACTCGCCGCGCACGCGAATCAAGAACTCGGTCAGCCAGCGGCGCACGCGACGCTGCAGACGCGTCGCGAGCGCACCATCGGTAGTCAGCAGTTCCAAGCCTCCATCGACGTTGGGCATCGGCGAGACAGCCAGAAAACGCTTACCCGCTCGCCGTGGCAATTTGGGAACGAGTTCCTCGCTCAAAGATTGCCCAGGCGATCGATTGCACAGGAAAGTCGACGCGTCGACCGCGAGCTTCTCGGGATTACGAGCTCGCCTGAGCACGCGACCATCGATCCGGATTTCGTCGCGGCCCTGAACGCGTTGCCCGAGCTCTGCACGCACACCATTGATGGTCACCCGACCCGCAATGATCCACTGCTCTGCTTCACGTCGCGACGCAAGGCCGGCCTGGGCCAGTACTTTTTGCAAGCGATCACCCGGCAACTCCGCGCTGCCTGTTCGAGAGCCGGAGCGCGGATTCGAGCCAGAGCCCGATCGCCGAGGCGGACGACGACCCGTCACGCCTCCGTCCGATCGACGACGTAAACCGGCTCGTCATCCGATGGCGCAGGCTCAACTACTGGGGCGGATACCTCGGCCGCAACGACTGCCGAAGCTGTAGCCGTCTCGACCCTGCTCTCGAGACTGTCAGAGCCCTCGACGCTATCAGCGCCCTCGATATCCTCAGCGTCACCGGCCACCGGCAGCGTCAACTGCGGATTAAGATCCGCCATCGCCTTGAGCTCGGCGAGCGGCGGCAACTCGTCGATGCTGCGCAGACCAAAGTAATCGAGAAACTCGCGGGTCGTACCGAGCAACTCCGGATGACCCGGCACGTCGCGATGACCGACGACGCGAACCCAATCACGCTCCATCAGTGTCTTGATGATGTTCGGGTTGACCGCAACTCCACGAACGGACTCGATTTCGGCTCGGGTGATGGGTTGGCGATAAGCCACCAATGCCAAGGTTTCGAGCAGCGCACGTGAATAGCGCTGCGGACGCTCCGGCCAAAGCCGCGACACCTCTCGACCGTAGCCCTGTTTGATCTGGATGCGCCAGCCGCTGGCGGTTTCTTTGAGCTCAATACCACGATCGGCATATTCGCTCTCCAACTGCTGCAAGGCCGCGACAAGTTGCGACTTCTCCGGACGGCCATCTTCATCGAAGAGCTGCGCGAGATCCGCAACCGGCAAAGATTTCCCGGCAGCCAACAACGCGGCCTCAACGACATTACGAATGTGATTCTCGCTCATGCTGTTCCTTCGTCCTGAGATTCGTCATCGGGCACCGCACGCAGACGCGGCGACTGCGCGGCGCGCACGTGCAGCGGCCCATAAGGCTCGGTCTGCACGAGATCCAGCAGGCCCTCGCGCACCAATTCGAGGATCGCGATGAAGGTGACGGTAACGCCCATACGCCCCTCCTCCGGCTTGAACAGCCTGCCGAAATCGACGAAACCGCCGCCCTCGACCGCCGCCAGCACATCGGTCATGCGAGCACGCACTGACAAGCGCTCACGCTGCACGTGGTGATGTTGGAACATCGCCGCGCGCGACACGACATCGCGGAACGCAACGATCATCTCCTGCAACGTGACGGTCGGCAGTTGTGTCAGCGGCCGACGATGCTCGTTGTGTGCACTTGCCAACCAGATGTCGCGCTCGAGTCGCGGTATGCGATCGACGCTTTCGGCAGCCTGCTTGTAGCGTTCGTATTCCTGCAGGCGCCGCACGAGATCGGCGCGCGGATCAATTTCTTCGGCGGTCACCTCGCTCGAGCGCGGCAACAACATGCGGGATTTGATCTCGGCGAGCGTGGCTGCCATCAACAAATATTCACCCGCAAGCTCAAGCTGCATGTCTTGCATCAGCTCGATGTAGTTCATGTACTGGCGGGTAATGTCCGCTAGCGGAATATCGAGGATGTCGAGATTCTGGCGACGGATCAAATACAGCAGCAGATCGAGCGGACCCTCGAACGCCTCGAGAAACACCTCGAGCGCCTGCGGCGGAATGTAGAGATCGCGCGGCAGTTGCGTGACAGGCTCACCCTGCACCACCGCAAAGGGCATCTCCTCCTGTGTCGGAACGCTCACTGCATTCGCCTCGGCCGCATCCGCAGGCGGTGGCACGAGACGCAATTCGGGTTTGGACATGGCTGTTCAGTCTCCGCGCAGATGCATGGCGCGACGAACTTCGTCGAGCGTCTCGCGTGCTGCCTCACGCGCCTTCTCACTGCCCTCGGCGAGGATCGCCCGCACGAGCTCGGGATTCTGTTCGTACTCTTCCGCACGCGAGCGCATGGCCGATGCGTCGGCAACGACCTTGTCGATCAGCGGCTTCTTGCACTCGAGACAACCGATACCGGCCGAGCGGCAACCAGCGGCAGCCCAGGCACGCGTGGGCTCATCCGAATACACTTGGTGCAACGACCAGACCGGGCATTTCTCGGGATCACCGACGTCCGTGCGACGCACTCGCGCCGGGTCTGTCTGCATGGTCTTGAGCTTCTTCGCGATCGAATCCGGCTCTTCGCGCAGACCGATGGTGTTGCCGTAAGACTTAGACATCTTGCGGCCATCGAGTCCGGGCAACTTCGGCGTCGGCGTCAGCAATACCTGCGGCTCCGGCAGGATAGATACGCTGCTGCCCTCGAGGTAACCGAGCAAACGTTCGCGATCCGCAACGGTGATACGCGTGTTGCTCTGCACGATCGCTCGCGCCTGCTCGAGCGAGGCCACATCGCCCGTCTCTTGAAACTTGCGACGCAGCTCGCGATAGATCTTGCTGTTCTTGCCGCCGAGTTCCGCGACGGCCTTTTCCGCCTTCTCCTCGAAGCCGACTTCCCGGCCAAAGAGATGATTGAAGCGACGCGCCACTTCGCGCGTGATTTCGACGTGCGCGACCTGATCTTCCCCGACGGGCACAAAACCCGGCCGATACAGCAGGATGTCGGCCGACTGCAGCAACGGATAACCGAGGAAGCCGTAGGTTGCGAGATCCTTCTCCTGCAACTCAGCTTGTTGATCTTTGTAGGTGGGTACCCGCTCGAGCCACGAGAGCGGTGTGATCATGGAGAGCAATAAATGCAGCTCGGCGTGCTCCGGCACATGCGACTGCACAAACAGCGTGGCAACCCCGGGATTGAGGCCGGCGGCCAGCCAATCGATCACCATCTCGTGAGTGAACTCGGGCAAGCGACTGGTGTCTTCGTAACCCGTGGTCAGCGCATGCCAGTCGGCGACGAAGAAGAAGCAGGGGTACTGGTATTGCAGGTCAACCCAGTTTCGCAGGGCGCCGTGGTAGTTACCGAGGTGCAACTGACCGGTAGGACGCATGCCCGAGAGCACACGATTGGCTTGCGGAAGACTAGACAAGATCACAACACCCTGTTTTTTATGGAGTTTTTCGAGGCGCCGAGCGAATCATCACCGCTGGCACCACGGCAACCCGCGATTATACCGACTCGTCGTCCGGCAAACCGAAAGCCGCCGTGCTTCCACGCCCTCGCCGCACGACCACCGGAGGGTACGCCGCCAAATCGATCACCGTCGTTGGCTCGATGCCGCATGAGCCACCATCGAGCACCGCATCCACGCGACCCTGCAGGCGCAGGGCGATCTCGTCGGCGTCGTTAAGAGGCAGATCGTCGCCAGGCAACATCAACGTGGAACTCATGATGGGTTCGCCGAGCTCTTCGAGCAGCATTTGGGGCACCGGATGATCCGGTACTCGAATGCCGATGGTGCGGCGTTTCTCGTGCTGAAGCCGGCGTGGCGTTTCCTTGGTGGCCTCCAGCA
>Ga0164293_10000509_pt1 | contig 30932 bp, 27 predicted proteins | sample GEODES118metaG_FD_111487 | JGI IMG/M metagenome (GOLD analysis project Ga0164293, IMG submission 111487) | Eutrophic lake water microbial communities from Lake Mendota, Wisconsin, USA - GEODES118 metaG | ecosystem: Environmental > Aquatic > Freshwater > Lake | place: USA: Lake Mendota...
CGTGGTAGGCGCCATGCTGCGCTGGGCCGATCGCATCGACGGTCCGCCGACCGCGCTTCGGCCATCCATCGAGGGCATTGCGCGGCGGACGCCTGCAGAGCTGCTGGCGCTCCTCGAAGCAGCGGAATCGGGGCTCGCGGCGAGCGCGGATCGCGCGCGGGCACGCGGCCTCGGCACGGAGTTCGACGTGACGCTCGCGGGCAAGACCCACCGCTTCATGCTCGGCACCGCGCTGGTCCACGTGACAACGCACGGCATGCACCACCGCGCGCAGTGCCTCAACATGCTGCGGCACCTGGGCGCGCCCGGAATCAGCGATCGCCTGCCGGAGATCGACCCACTGGACTGGCAACTGCAGGCGGAGGCCTGACCGTCACGCCGACCCGATGATCGCGTCGACCTCGATCTCGATCCGCATGCGCGGGTCGGCGAGACCGGCCTGGATCATCGTGGCAGCCGGATTCCGCGAGGGTCCCGGTTCCCAAGTAGGCTTGGTCGATCGTTCCATGGTTCGGGTGAGCAGCTGGTAGCTGAGGTAAGACATGGGCAAGAAACGCGGATTCGTCGGATACCTGATCGGGCTGCTGATGCCGCTCATTCTTGTCCTCGGCGGGGCCGGCCTGGCAGCACTGGGAGTCGTGCAGGGATCGCTCGTGCTCATCGTGATGGGACTGGTTGTTGTCGCGGCCGGAGTCCTCTGGAGCGTCGTGGTGCTCGAGTTGACGAACCCGTTCGACTGGTTTTGACGCCACGAGGCATCGGCGACACACCAGGATGTTCCGACGCTCATCGCACGGTTCCTCGTCCAGGGTAACCACGCGAACGGCGACGCAACTCCACCCACTGAACCGCGCGAGCTCGCACCAGGGACAACGAGAGACAAACGCCGATCCATCGCCCACACTCCATTACGCTGCTTCTCCGCGGCCAAAATGAAAGACGCCCCGGTCCAAGGACCGAGGCGTCTTTCTTGACTGCTGGCCGTGCCGCCGGAGGGCGGCACCTCAAATAGGGCGAGCGAAGCGGGTTTCGAACAGGGGAGTTGGCTTCCGATTCCCCTCGAGAGCGAGATGGCTCCTCAGCAAGGTCGACTGCACGGCTCGGGCCTGTCTTGCGAATCGTGTGAGATGGTCGGTGGAAAGCGGGGGACTGCGATGAAAAACCTCGCCGCGCCGCCCGAAGGCAGCACGGCGAGGATTGCGTTCGCCGACCGATCTCGGCGTGATGCTTGAGCCGAGCTCAGTGGCGCGGCAATCGGCTTCGGGACAGCCCCCGACTCATGCCCGCCGGCGGCGCGCGCCTGCGAGCCCGGCCAACGCCAGCAGGCCGAGAGCGCCCGGCGCTGGCACCGCACTGTAGGTCAGCACCACGTCGCGCCCGTTGCCGGCAAGACCGAACGAGAAGCCGGCACCGCCACGCAGCGCGCTGAGCAGGTTGCCGCCCGCGTCCTTCCAGTCGGCGAGGCCGAGCGTCAGATTCGCGAGCCCCGTTGTGCTGCCCTCCACCTGCCAGATGGTCCACGAACGGTCGGTCGACCAGAATGTGTCGCCCCAGTTGACCGTGCTTCCGATGCCGTTGAAGGCGAGGCTCAGCGACGTCGCGCTGCTGAAGATCAGGTTGCCGCCGATCCGTGTCTGGGTGAAGTCGCTCAGGAGGGAATTGCCGGACAGTGCCCACATCACGTTGGGCGTGTTGGCATACATGCCCGTTTCCGCGCGATACTGAAGGTTTCCCCAGATGTCACATGAGTCTGCCACGCTGGTGCCATGCTTGCCGACCACCGTCACGTTTCCCCCGAACGTCAGCCTCCCGGGCACCAAGCCACCGAGGACGCCGTTGGACAGCACGTTGCCGTAAATCGCGCCGGAGCCGTCGAGCGTGCCGAACACGGTGGTCGGATCAATGTCGTTCACGAACACCTGGCCGTTGGCGGTGAGGCCGTTCAGCGCGAGCGCACCAGCCCCCCCCATGGCGAAGAGCGCGCCGCCATGGACCACGACGCGCCCACTCAGCCGCTGATTGCCCTGGTCCGAACTGATCGCCAGGCTGCCGGCATCGACCTCGAATCCACCGTAGAAGAAGTTCAGCTGGCTCGAGATGTTGAGCAAGCCGGCACCCTTCTTGACCAGCTTTCCACCACTTGCACCGCGGAAGTTGGCGAGGGAGACATTGAAGTTCTGCGTGTCGAAGGTAGCGGCGCCGGTCTCCACATTGACGTACTCATTCAAGGTTCCGGACACGCCTGCGCGCAGGGTTGCGCCGGCGTTGATCGTCGTATAGGAGCCGAGCGATTCGTTTCTGCCGTACTCAAGAGTGCCCGCCCCGACGACCAAGCGGCCGTAAGAGCTCGATCCGCCGTTCGCGCTAAATCCATTGAGGACAAGCGTCCCCTCGCCCTGCTTCTCGACATTGATGATGCCTCCATTCCCGAGAAAGAAATCGCCGATCTTTCCGCCGAAGGTCGAGGTGGTTCCGGCGGCGATCGTGGTGGACAACAATCCGTATTGTTGGGCGGTGATCGTGCCGAAGCCACTCAGGGCACCGACCTCCAAGAGCCCGTCTGCGCCTTGGATGGAAACACTGCCGCTATCACCAGCAATCGTCAGGGCGTTCGAGGAACCGCCGAGTGCAAGCCTGCTGGAGGTCTCCAGTCGCCCCTCGATCACTTTCGTTCCGCCGCTGTAGGTGTTGTCACCGGTCAGGGCAAGCGTGCCTGAGCCGGTCTTCACCAGGCCCGTGCTTCCCGAGATCTGTCCGTTGATCACGAGGCTGCCGCTCGCGGCATCGAACGTCCGGTCTGCTCCCACCAGTTCCATGCCGAAGTTGATCGTCTGGGTGGCCGGCGAGTTGTTCGTGACGTTGCCCCCCAATTTGATCGAGTTGCCACCCAGGATGAACGCGCCCGCGCCGGACTTGAACGTGATCCCGTTGTACTGGGTTCCAGCAGCGGTGTTGTTGTTGCTCGTCAGCCCCTTGGTGCCGCCGAAGAGCAGCGAGTCAAGGGGCGAGATGCCGCCGCCGACCCAGTTGGAATCGTTCGCCCAGTTGTAGTTGAAGTTCAGGATTCCGCCGCCGTCCCACGTGCGATCAGCGCCGAACGCCGCCTGGGGAAGCACGAGCGCGCACGCGGCGAGGCCGCCCGCCAGCAGGAAGCGCGGGGTGCGTGGGGCGTGAGTAAACGAAGCGGTCGAGGCGCGGACAAACGACTTGTTTGACACGGAAAACTCCTGAAAAGCAGGCGGATGAAACCGCCTTCGCACAGATGCCGAATTCGTCGGCACGCGACCTCTTCCTCGCGACTTCCTCCAAGTCGCAAGGTTGCCGCATACTTTCCACGGGTCAACCGCAAACCCGCACTTCGGCGTGGCAGATGACTCCAAAGACACATTGGTGTCTTCAGAAACGCGCCATGTGCGGTCAGTCAGCGACCATTCAGGCCTCTTGCGCTGGATGCAGCACGCTGGCCCGAAGCAAGCCCGATTCACCGACCTCTGTCTCACGCTGCGCGGCGCCGCAGCAGATGAGCGACCGAGTCTTACACTCCGCTCGCCGTGGCTGAGCCGACGCCATCCCGTGAGAACGAGCTGGCCATCGCGCTGCGCGATGCGCTCGCGGCCGCATTCGCCGTGCATCTGTCCCGCAGCCAAGGCGCGCGGGACTTCGCGCGTCGCGTGGGACTGGTGAAGTCGCTCGGATGGAAGGTCTGGCGCATGAGCACCGCGCCTTCGGCGGCCGCGTTCCTGCGGGTCTTCCCGAAGGCGCGCGGCGTTCGCGTGCTCGTCGAGACTGTGGAGGCGAAGGCGTCACCATGTGCGCTGGCGGAGCCTGTCGCTCGTCTTGCGAAGGAACTTCTGAAGGTTCGCGCAGCTGCCGCACGTGCATCGTCGGCTGCCGACGCGGTGCAGTCGGCGCCACGGCTGCCGCGCGTGGAGGTCTTGGCGCAGCTCGCGAGGCAGTTCGACGTTGATTCGGAATCGCTTGGATTCTCGATCGAGCTGCGGGTGGGCGCCCTCATGCTTGTGCCAGACGAGGCGAGCGGGCGCGTGAGCCTGGCCGCGTGCACGCTTCTCGCCGGACCGCGGTGCTTCCGCGCCGGCGTGCGCGCGGCGGTCTACATGCCGCTGGCCGCTTGGAAGGCCGGTGGGTCCATCCGTCCGCACGCAGCCTCGCCTGCCGGTCTGTCGGAGGTGCCGGGATTCGTGCCCCAGCTCTCCACGCCGGGGATCACGGCCGAGCAGTTCGAGTCCTTCCGGCGCGGCGTGGGCAACGGCGACGGCCCGTGCGAATGGTGCTTCCTGCCCCGCCCAGGTGTGCCGGAGGTACTGGCCTTCCTGGAGACGATGCGAGGCGCAGGCAACATGTGGGCCGCCGCCGAGCACGACTTCGCCTTTTTCTCGATGGCGATCACCGCGCCGATGCGGCGCGCCGTGCTGGACATCTGGGTGCACCGCTCGATGCTGATGCCGGACGTCACGGTCTCGTGCCGCACGGTGCAGGCGCTCCTGCCGCACCCGGGCGCGCCCTCACGAATGCTGCCGAGCCCGTTTCCTGACGGCGTTCTCCTTGAGTGCCGCAAGCCAGGTTTCGGGCCGGGCTTGGCCGAAGTGGATGCTCGCTATCGCGCGCTGCTCGAACGCGGCGCCGCGGAGCTTGGGACGCAGGTCGGTGATTTCCGTCTGCTTCGGGCAAGCGTGCCGCATCCTGCGTACGGGTCCTGCATCGTCGCGGACTGGCCGCTGCCGAAGCGCTCCTGAAGACACGACGGTGTCATTGGAGCCCTGATGCCACGCGTGAATGCGCGGCTTTGGTTGCCCTTGGGAAAGATGCGGCAAGTTGTCGGTCTGGAGGAATTCTTGGGGAGAGGTCGCGAACGTGTCACTGACCAACGCGTCGCTTCCCGCGAGCGGGTTCGCCATCGCAGCTCGCATCTGCACGGAGGCATCGAAATGGAGTTTGACTCCCGCCCAACTCCCGGTGATGACCTCAGAGACATAACCCGGCCGCGAGCGTTCACCAGAGACACCGGACCGCGGAAAGGTCTCTGGATGCCCCGAGAGACAACCCGGCGAGACCTCTGCGACGGTCGGCTAGGCACTCGGCCACGCCACTCCGCTGGCCCACTCCAAGAGACCGCCTCGCACACATCTCCTTGTCGCAAAGCGCGTACGCACGCCGCAAAACGCGAACGCCCCGGCCGTGGGGCCTGGGGCGTTCACTCTGAACCGTCGGGCGCGCCAGTGTTGCGCGCGCCTCTTGAAGTAGAACTGGAGCGATCTCGTAACCATCCGCGTGACACCGCATGCAACGGACGGCTGGAACTGGATCCCTATCCCTTCGATGTGGATCCGCTGCCGGTGGTGCTTCCGGCGCGAGCGGTGCAGTTGCCCGCGAATCGGCCGACGCACCTGCAGTCCTGGCGGAACGGTGCCGTGCCGCAGACGCTGCACTTCACGATGTGCCACGCGCAGGCGTAGCCCGGTGGTCGCGTGGCTTGAATCGGCGCCGTCGCCGCGCGTTGCCTCAGGTCCAGTACTTGTTCGCCGCCGCGATGGTGGCGAACTCCAAGGCCACCGTGTGGCCGATGGCGATCAGCATGGCCGGATCATCCGCGTACACGGGGCGCAGCCGCTCGCGCGTTGCCGCGTCGGGCTGCGTCACCTTGATGACCAGACGCGCCATCTTGATGGCCAACTGGCGGCCTTCTTCGGGCGTCTTGGTGATCAGCGAGTTGCCTGGAACAAGCTGCACCGGGGGTGCGCTGGGATCGGTCATGGAGCGGCCCTTTCTACGAGAGTGTGCGGGGTGCCGCGGATGCGGCGGTCCGTTGACGAGCGAGCGAGAGAGACTCTACCCCGCGTAGCGTCCCCATTTTTTGCCGCATTCGTTCGATCCGGGAATCGTCGAAAACTCCGAATATTGCGCAAATCCTTAGATGATGCTTGCCTCCATCCCTCTCTCTCCGCAGCCATAACCAGAGTCCTCCGCTTTCTCGCCGATTGACCACGCGATTTCGCACCGACCGGACTCGGTTGTTTATGTGTTCGTGCATTTCGGCCTCTGGAACTGTGAACCAGAGACAAATTGGGTCGCGAGGTCTCTCGATGCGCGGAGAGACAATCCGCGAGCACGCCCGCGACGGTCGGCCAGCACCTCGGCCAATCCACTCCCCTGGCCCACCACGCGAGACCTCCGCGCACGCAACCCCTTGTCGCAAAACGCCGTACGCACGCAGCAAAACGCGAACGCCCCGGCCGGGAGGCCAGGGCGTTCACTCTTAACCGTCGGGCGCGCCAGTTTCTCGCGCGCCTCTTGAAGTAGCGGGGACTGGATTTGAACCAGTGACCTCCGGGTTATGAGCCCGACGAGCTACCAGGCTGCTCTACCCCGCAGTCGAACCACGAATGCTAGGGAAAATCAGCCCGACCGTCAACGGCCTTGCGGCACGGCTGCGGCACGGGCGTGCGCGGGCAGTGCACGCAACGCCGTGCTGCCTGTTGCTTGCGTGGTGCGCGGACACGCTCGCCACTGCGTCACGCGCACGCAAACGCCTGCCGCTGGGCTTGCCGCCCGCTTGATCATGTGCATGCGAACGTGCCGCTCAGAACCGGCGTCGGCGCACGCACAGCCCCGCCAGCGCGAGCATGCCCACCGCACCGGGCGCCGGGCCCACCAGCGGGTTGACCGAGCCGTTCACCACCAGGTCAAGTCCCGAGCCCGCGGCTGTCTGGTTCAGGAACCACTGACCGCCGCTCGTGAGTGCGCCCCAGCTCACCAGCCGGAAGGTCACGGTGGAGTTCGGCCCCACGGCCTGCAGCGCCGAGATGCCGCTCAGCGACACCGCCGACTGCGCGTTGCCGGCGGCGCTGTAGTTCGTGCCCCACAGCAGGATGAACCCGATGTCCGTGAACGCGCCCGAGTCGATCTGGTACTGCCACTGGCCGTACGCCGGACCGTTCGAATCACGCCGCACGTTGTACGCGCCGATCGAGTCGAACTGCGCGGACTTGCCGGAGGCCACCGTGACCGAGAAGCTCACGTACTCGCCATCAAGCGCGGCCTGCTGCGCGCTGCCTGCCCCATCAAATCCGGTGCCGCCCCAGCAGCCCGAGGGAACCGCCACATTGAACGGCGTCGTCACGCCATGCCCGCGAGTCAGGCCACTCGACGAGACACCCGACGCAACCTGCGCGGCCGTGAGTGGTGACGCGCCCCAGTTGCCCGTGCCGCCGGTCAGGACGGAAAAGTTCCAGCCGGTCAGGACTGCGCCATGGCAAGGCGCGGCAACAAGAACGATCGAACCGAACAAACTGGTCATGCGCATGGAATTTCCCTGACTCTGGAACGGGATGGGAAGTAGACGAAGACCCGGAAACGTACCCCAGAAAGCGGGACTTCCAAACCCCATCCCCCTGAATTTGATCCAAAAAGAAAGACCCCCGCGCCGGTTGCCCGACGCGGGGGGTGAGGATCAAAGTGCTTCCCTGAGTGAGACTGGGCGCAAGGCCCAGGCCTTCATCAGGCGCGGCGACGACGAGCCATCAGGCCGGCCAGGCCGACGAGCGCAGCAGCGCCCGGAGCCGGGGTGGCGTAGATGTTCAGGTCGCCGTAGTTCACGGTCACGCCAACGGTGCTGCCCGAGGTCGTGGTCGTGTACCAGTCGAACTCCAGGACGTCCTCGCCCGCGGCCGCGCCGGGAACGAAGAAGCCGGTGTAGTTCGCGCCACCGTCGATGCTGTAGTAGAAGAGCACCTCGCCGGTCGTCTTGTTGAACGACGTCGCGAAGTAGGTGTAGCCACCGGAGAGCGCCTTCGGGCTCACGCTACCGTCGCTCAGGGTCTGATCCGAGAGCTTGAAGCGGAAGTTGCCGGTGGTGCTGCCGTTCAGGTAGTTGGCGTAACCGAACACGCTGCGCTGCGAGGTGCTGGTGCCCAGGGTGCCCATCTCGACGGCCATGCCGCAGAGGAACTTGGTGCCCGTGGTGTTGTACACGGCCGAACCCGCGCGGTTGCCCGAGGTGCTCGAGGCGCTGGCGCAGAACTGGCTGTACTCAGCCCAGAAGATGTCGTCGCCCGCGTTGCGAGCAGCCCACTGAGCCGCCAGGTCCTGATACATGAAGCGGCTGCCGGTGCTGGTGTTGCTGCCGGTGATCTGGAGACCCTGACCGGTCTGGCCAGCGGGACGGCCGGCAGCGATCTTGTAGTTCGAGACCGCGGTGTTGTTGCCCGTGGTGCCCGAGCTGTAGGTGTACCAGCCACCCTGGCCCTGCACGCCACCAACGCTGGAGCTGATGTTGCCAGCGGTGTAGCTGGCGCCGTTGCTGTCGCTGGTCCAGTTGCTGGAGTACAGCGAGGTGTTCTTCGCAGCCACGCCGCGCATCGCGTCGAGCTGAGCGCGCGAGAAGGTGCCGATCATGCGGGCTTCGCCGCCGTCGATCACGTTCGCGAACAGAGCGTCACGGTCCACGTTGCCGGCCAGAGCGCTGCCCGACAGGACAACAGCCGCCACAGAAGCAAGTCCGATCTTGTTCATTTGGGAACTCCGAGTGAAAGGGGGAAGGGAAACGAGAGTGGGCTGGGAAAGCCCGAGGGGAACACTTTGACCTCGGCGGAGTGCGGACCTGCTGGGAATGCTGGGCCGAGAGCCGACGAAGACTCGACCAACGTAGCCCCGTTTGAGCGGCGCGCAAAATCTTCATCAGGGTTTTCCGGTTTTCATGCCTTTTGGGGGAACCCACGTGAGCGAGCTTGCGCGAATTCGGCCGAAAATCGCTGTTTCTTGAAATCCGCCATCGGGTCAAGCTGGATGGTCGCTGGCCTTAAAAGACCTATAAAACCATTGTTATAGATCTAAAAAGCCATTTGAGGTCCAGGCTCAACTTGCGTTGTCGCCATCGCCAGCCGAAATCTGCCGCGCTCGCTCCTTCGCGGCTCGCAGCCATCGCCGGGCGAACTCGAACTCCAGCGCGAGGATCGCCAGTCCAGCGGGAATCACCACCACGGCGGGGCCGGGGGTGACGATCATGACCACGCCGACCGCGACCACAGTGCAGCCGATGATGCCAACCGCGATACGACGCAGTGTTCGCACGGTGCCGTTCAGGACATCCGATCCCGGGTGGCTGGACGTGCCCAACTGCTCCGCGTGATCGACGGGGGCTCCGTGGCCATGGCTAGCATCTGATTTTTGGAGGTCCTGATCCATGCCTGCTCCTTCCAACGCCAACGAGACCACCCAGATCATCTACTCCATGCAGGGAGTGACCAAGGAGATCGACCGAAAGCCGATCCTGAAGGACATTTCGCTTTCGTATTACTACGGGGCGAAGATTGGCGTGCTGGGCCTGAACGGCAGCGGCAAGAGCACGCTGCTGAAGATCATGGCGGGGATCGACAGGAACTTTGAGGGCAAGGTCTGGGCCGCGCAGGGCTACGAGATCGGTTACCTGGAGCAGGAGCCGCTGCTGGGCGAGACCCGCACGTGCATCGAGGTGGTGCGCGAGGGCGCGAAGGCGACCTTCGACCTGCTGGCCGAGTACGACCGGCTCAACGAGAAGCTCGCCGAGCCGCTCGACGCCGACGAGATGGAGAAGGTGCTCAATCGGCAGGCCGAGGTGCAGGAAAAGCTCGACAAGATCGACGCTTGGAGCGTGGACAACCAGCTGCAGATGGCCATGGAGGCACTGCGCTGTCCGCCGGCGGACCAGCCGCTGAACACCTGCTCGGGTGGCGAGAAGCGTCGCGTGGCGCTGTGTCGGCTGCTGCTTCGAAAGCCGGACATCCTGCTGCTTGACGAGCCGACGAACCATCTGGACGCCGAAAGCGTGGGCTGGCTTGAGCAGTACCTGAAGCGCTACGAGGGAACGGTGATCGCGGTGACGCACGATCGGTACTTCCTGGACAACGTCGCGGGGTGGATCCTGGAGCTCGATCGCGGCGAGGGCATTCCGTACAAGGGCAACTACACCGGCTGGCTCGAACAGAAGCAGAAGCGACTGGCCATCGAGGAGAAGCAGGAGGGGCAGCGGCAGAAGACGCTGGCGCGCGAGCTGGAGTGGATCCGCCAGAATCCCAAGGGTCGCCAGGCCAAGAGCAAGGCGCGCGTGGCGAGTTACGAGCAGTTGCTGGCGCAGGATTCCAAGGCCAAGGCGAAGGAGATCGAGATCTTCATTCCTGCCGGGCCGCGGCTGGGCAACGTGGTGGTGCAGGCCAAGGAGGCCGGCAAGGCGTTCGGGGACCGCATGCTGCTCGACGGCGCGAACTTCGAGATTCCGCCGGGCGCGGTGGTGGGCATCATCGGTCCCAATGGCGCGGGCAAGACCACGCTGTTCAAGATGATCACCGGGCACGAGAAAGCCGACTCGGGCGAGTTCCGCGTGGGCGACACGGTGAAGCTGGCGTATCTGGAGCAGACGCGCGACACGCTGAAGGACTCGGAGAGCGTGTGGCAGGCGATCTCGGGTGGCAGCGAGATGATCCGGCTTGGTGGGGCCGAGGTGAACAGCCGCGCGTACGTGAGCCGCTATGGATTCACCGGTTCAGACCAGCAGAAGCAGGTGGGGGTGCTCAGTGGCGGCGAGCGCAACCGCGTGCATCTGGCGCGCATGCTGACGAGCGGCGCAAACGTGATCCTGCTGGATGAGCCCACGAACGACCTGGACGTGAACACCATGCGAGCGCTCGAGGAGGCGATCCAGAACTACGCGGGCGTGGTGCTGGTGATCAGCCACGACCGGTGGTTCCTCGATCGCGTGGCCACGCACATCCTGGCCTTCGAGGGTGACAGCAAGGTGTTCTTCTTCCCGGGCTCGTGGACCGAGTACGAGGAAGACCGGCGCAAGCGCCTGGGATTGGGCGCCGATGCCGCGCCCACGCGCATCGCCTACCGCAAGCTCACCCGCGCCTGATAACGAGGGTCAGACCTTGTTATTGACCACGTCCACTCACCGGCGATTTCGTCCGTGAGACGCCCGATCGCGTGGCGCCACCCGCTCGCGCGTCACATCCGTCTCACTTCCAGTCGAGTGACTCGCTGAGGCCGGTGCCGAGATTCATCGCGCCGGAGGGAGTGACGGCGATCGCGTCCTCGATCCGGATGCCGCCGATGGCGTGGCAGTACAGGCCCGGCTCGATGGTGACCACGTCACCGGAGACCAGCTCGGGGCCGCCGCGGTCAAGCAGTGGCGGCTCGTGCACGTCGAGACCAAGTCCGTGGCCCGTGCCGTGCACCATGCCGCACCAGGTGGCGGGTGAGCCTGCGGGAGGCAAGCCCATACCGAAGCCGGCCGCCTCGATCACCGCGCGCGTGGCCGCGTGCACGGCCTCTCCGGTGACGCCGGTGCGCACCGCCGCCGTCGCGGCGGCCTTCGCGCGCACCACCGTGGCGTGCATGCGGGCGACCTCGGGCGGCACTGTGCCGTGCACCACGCATCGCGTGCTGTCGCCCCAATAGCCGGTGGCCTTGCTGCGTGGGAAGACATCAATGATCACCGGCTCGCCGGTGCGCAGGGGGCCCGTGCCGTCGTGGTGGCAGTCGCCACCCTGCGGTCCGCCTGCCACGATCGATCGCGGATTGTCGAAGCCGGCACGCGCGAGGAACGCGTCGATCTCGCCGCGCACACGCTCGCTGGTCAGCGGCTCGCCCGCATGCATCAGCGTGCCGTCCCCGCCGGCCGAGGCGCGGGCGATGAGTCGACATGCAAGCTCGATCGCGCGCTCGGTCATGGCCTGCGAGGCACGCATGGCGGTGAGTTCCTGCTCGTCCTTGGCGCGGCGATCCGCGATGAAGAGCGAGGGCTCGCAGCGCAGCGCGATGCCGGCCGCGGCGAGGTGATGCGCGAAGATCGCCGGAAAAGTGCGGTCGGAAACGGCCTTGCGCACTCCCGCACGTCGCAGGCATTCGGCCAGTGCCTGGGCGGTGGCGGTTTCGCGGTCGCCACTGAGGCCACCTGCCGGCTCGAAGTCGCGCGGACATGCGAAGGTGTCGGCACGCGCGTGGGCGCGCGCGCGGTCCATCTCGATGTCGCGCAGGATCAGGGTGCGTGCGCGCGTGCCGCTGCCCGCGCCCCATTCCATCAGTGCCACCGGATCGCCCACGCGGAAGCGGATGCGATGGAACAGCAGCATGTTGGTGGCAGGAACGCCCGCCATCACGATCGCCTCGTCGTTGCCGATCATGGTCCGCAGAATAGGGTCGGAGGTTGTTATCGACATCTTGGCGGCGCAGGCGAATCCGAGCGTCGGCGCACCGCGCGCATCACACGTCACCCTCGCGTCCGCGGTGCCTCGGGCTCACGCGGATGGCGGGTCACCGCGCCACGGCTCGCATGTCGCCTCAATTGGTCAATCGCGTTGAGTCGCGCTCGGACCTCCTGCATGGCTGGTCCATCGATCGCGCGCCGCGAGTCGCCGCCGTTCGCGCACCAGCGCACGAACTCCGTCTCGAACTCCTCAGGAAGCGGGCGCGTGAGCAGGTCGGGTCGCAGGCGCTCCAGTTCGGTGGGAAGGCGCGTCACGTTCGGCCATCCGGCGGGCGTGTCGCCATCGGCGGCGGATCCGTGTCGCCACGCCGTCGCCTGCTGCACGAAGCCGGCCTTCACCGGGTTTCGCTCCACGTACACCACCGCGCGCAGCAGGCGATCTGGAGGAATCGGGAAGCTCTTGAATCGGCCGCCATAGACGCTTCCATGTCCTCGTGTGCCGGTGCGCGATCGGAATCCAACCGCATGTGTGGTCTCGAGCCGATGCATGAAGCTTGAGAGCTGGCGGGGATCATTGGGGCGCAGCACCAGATGCCAGTGGTTCGGCATCAGGCACCAGGAGGTGATTTCGATCGAATCCTCGCGCTGCGCCCAGCCGAGGAGCGACGCGAACTCGTCGTTTTCCTGCCGGCTCTCGAACAGCGGCGTGCGGTCCACGCGCCGGTTCATGACGTGGGTGTAGTGATGGTGCAGTGAGGGACGTGGGGCGCGCGGCATGCCCGAAGTCTGTCAGCAGCGCGGGCAGCGACCCGCGATCAAGGCCTATTTTCCGGCGCGGCGGTGCGCGAATCCTGGGGGCGGCGAGGTGCGGGCGCGGCGGTCGCTGGTGGTCAATAACAACCTCTGACCCTCGTTCTCGGTCACTCGCTCTCGTCGTCCTCGACCAGCTCTTCCTCGAGCGGATCGACGCTCTGCTCGGACCGCGTGAATCCCTTCGCCGCTTCCTGACACAGCTCCACAAGCGTCTGATGCAGCCCCTCGTGATCCGGGTGCGCATCGAGCTTCGCCAGCACGTCGTCGATCTGCTTGTCCAGGTCGTGGCCCGCGTCCACCGTCTCGATCGCGAAGTTGCCGAGCTCCTCGAGCGCGTTGGCGAACCACGACAGCGTGGGCTTCTCGGGGTTCTTCGCCGGCGCGATGCGCGTGCGGACCGTGGTTCCACCGATCGCCACGATGGGGCAGAGACCCATGCGGTTGACAGGCTCCCGGCACAGGACGGCGATCGCGATCTCGTCGCGCAGCGCGGCCAGCCGCAGGCGCCGCGCGTCGGCGCCGACCAGCGGCGGCTCCACGATGTAGCAGCCGGCCTGGATCTTCATCTCCTCCACGATGCCCTCGTTCAGGATGACGACCTTCTTCGCGTCGAAGGCCTCCTGCAGTCGCTGGCGCCGCGCCTCCTGAAGCGTCAGGCAGATCTCGGCCATCAGCGCGAATTCCTCGGCACGGCGGGCCATCTCCAGGCCCTTGTGCGCGCAGCGTTCGGCCTCGAACCACTTGCCTCGGCGCATCGCCGCCTCGGCCATGCGGGCCTGCTCGTCGATGCGTGCCTTGGCTGCGGGGGTCGTCATGGGGTTCCTTCTCAGGCCTGTGGCGCGCCGGGGGTGCCCACGCGAACGCCACGCTTGTCATCACTGCGTCCGCTTTCCTGCGCGCGCCCATGCACGCCGCCGGTCGTCTCGAGCACCGCATCGCACAGCGCCATCACGCTGACGAACGAACTGTAGTCCGCCCGCAGCGCATCCAGCTTGGCCAGGATGCTGCCGCCACGGTCGCGGAAGAGACGCTTGTACGCGTCCTTCATCGCCTCGACCTCGGCGTCGACCAGGCCCATGCGACGCATGGCGATCGCGTTGTGCCCGCGCACCTCGGCGGGATTTCCTTCCACGATCATGAAGGGCGGAACGTCCTTGCTGACCCGCGCCATGGCGCCCACGAAACTGCGGGTGCCCACGCGCACGAAGTGATGCAGGCCCGCGCCGCCACCCACGTTGGCGCCGTCGCACACCGTCACATGCCCGGCCACCATGGCGTTGTTCGCCAGGATCACGCCCGAGCCGATGCGGCAGTCGTGCGCCACATGCACGCAGCCCATGATCAGGTTGTCGCTGCCCACCACGGTCACGCCACCGCCATTGGCCGTGCCGCGGTGGATGCTGGCGTACTCGCGGATGTGATTTCGATCGCCGACTTCCAGCGTGGTCCGCTCGCCGTGATACTTCTTGTCCTGCGGCGGTCCGCCCACCACCGTGAACGGATGCAGCACGTTCTCCCGGCCGATCGTGGTGTCCCGGTCGATGACCACGTGGGACACAAGCTCGGTATCGTCGCCGATCGTCACGTCGGGCCCGACCACGCACCAGGGACCGATCACGACCCCGGAGGCGAGCTTCACGGATGCGTCAACGACGGCGGTGGGGTGGATCTTCGGCATGGGTCACGTCTGGTCCGAGTCGACCATCATAAAGCGGATCTCGGCCTCTGCAGCGACCTTTCCGGCCACGCTGGCACGGCATCGCAGGCTCGCCGTGCGCGCGTTCGCGCGCAGCGTCTCGGCCTCGAGCACGAGCTGGTCGCCGGGCGTGACCGCCTTGCGCAGCTTCACCTTGTCCAGGGAGAGCAGCAGCGCCACGCGACCGGTGTGCTGGAGCGTGCGGCTCATCAGCAGGCCGCCGAGCTGCGCCATCGCCTCCACGATCAGCACGCCCGGCATGATCGGCTGGCCCGGATAGTGGCCCTGAAAGAAGGGCTCGTTCACGGTCACGTTCTTCACGCCCACCGCGCGACGGTCGCCGTCCATCTCGACCACGCGATCCACGAGCAGCATGGGATAGCGGTGCGGAAGCACGCGCTGGATCGCCTTCGCGTCCATCACGCTGGCGGCCACCAGGCTGTCGGCCAGGTCGGCCGCCTTCATGGCGCGCAGGATCTGCTGGCCAAGCTGGCGGTTGAGGCCGTGTCCGCTGCGGTAGGCGATCACGCGGCACTGCACGGGCCGTCCCACCAGGTAGAGGTCGCCCAGCACGTCAAGCAGCTTGTGACGCACCGGCTCGTTCGTGAAGCGGAACGCGTTGTCGATCGGGCCATCCGGTCCGATGACGAGCGCCTCGCGTGGCGTGAGATGTCGGCACATGCCGGCCGCCCACAGTTGCTCCGCCTCCTCCTTCAGGCTGAAGGTTCGCGCGGGCGCGATCTGCGCGGTGTAGTCGTCGCGCACCGGATCGAAGACCTGCGTCTGACGTCCGATGCGCTGCTCGCCCGGGCCGTAGTCGAGGTCGTACACCACCTCCATGCCCTCGTCGCCGCGGGGCATGGCCGCGATCATCGCGTCGCCTTCCTCCACCACGATGGGCTCGCGCAGGCGGAAGACACGGCGAGGCGCGTCCTGTTCCACCAGGCCCGCGGCGCGGATCGGCTCGACGAAGGGCAGGGCGCTGCCGTCTCCCAGCGGGAGCTCGGGTCCCGCGATGCGCAGGATGGCGTTGTCCACGCGCAGTCCCGCAAGCGCGCTCAAGCAGTGCTCGACCGTGTCGATCGTGGCGTCGCCCACCCGCAGCGTGGTGCGGCGGGCGCGCGGCACGACATGCGAGACGAGCGCTGGAATGATGACGGGCGGATCGAGGTCGATGCGCTCGAACACGATGCCCGTGCCGGGCGGTGCCGGCGCGATCTCGAGCGTCGCATCCTGACCCATCAACAGGCCCTTGCCGCGGACGGTGACAGCGCTGGCCAGCGTGCGCTGGCGCTCGCCCGAGGGCGGACGTGGACCTGGGGCCGGCGCCGAGGCGGCGCTCACGGCGCCTTCCCGTGATCCTCGATCAGCCGGCGGAACTTCCGTGACCATTCGGGGAGTTTACGGATCGCGGCCACCACCCTCAATTCGGCCCGGACATCCTGGGCCGGATAGCCGCCCCAGGTGGCTCCGGCGGGCACATCCTCCATCACGCCGCTCTTGGCGGCCAGGCGCGCCCCGTCGCCGACGGAGCGATGATCCGCGATGCCGCAGTTGCCGCCGATCTGCACCCCGTTCCCGATATGCACGCTGCCGGCCAGGCCGGTCAGGCCCGCGATCACGGTCATGCGCCCGATCTGGCAGTTGTGCGCGATCTGGCACAGGTTGTCGATCTTGGTGTGCGCGCCCACCACGGTGGCGCCGAACTTCGCCCGATCAACGCAGGTGCCGGCGCCGATCTCCACGCCGTCCTCAAGCACCACGGTGCCAAGGTGGGGGATGCGCACCAGGCTCTTGCGATCCGCCGCGGGGCGATAGCCGAAGCCCTCGCTGCCGATCACCGCGCACGCGTTCACCACCACGCCGCGGCCAAGCCGGCAGCGCTCGCGGATCACGGCGTTGGCGTGGATCACGCAGCCGTCACCCAGCTCGCAGTCGTGTCCGATCACCGCGCCCGCGTGCACCACGCAGTCCGCGCCAAGCGTGACACGCGCGCCGATGACCGCGCGGGGACCGACGCGCGCCGAAGGAGCGAGCGTCGCCGATGGGTCGATCACCGAGGACGGGTGCGCGCCTGGTGCCGGAAGTTCCGGCGCGGGGGCGAAGGCCTCGAGCGCCATGGCGAGCGCCAGTTCCGCGCTGGGCACCCGGATCAGCGCTCGGCGCGCCGGGTCGCCCACTTCCAGGGGCACGTTGTCCTCCACCACGGCCACGGTGGCCTGGCTGGAGGCCCAACGCTGCGCGTAGCGATCGTTCGTGATGAAGGTGGCGTCGCCCTGCTTCGCGGCGTCGATCGAGTTCATGCCGCGGATGGGAGCGCTCGCGCAGCCCTCCAGCCGCCCGCCAACGAGCGAGGCGAGTTCCGCCGCGGTCGCCGGCGGTCTCGTCACTTCTTCCCCGCGGCGAACGAGGCGTTCATCGACTTGATGAGGTCGTCGGTGACGTCGAGCGCCGGGCTGAACCACAGCATGCGACGTCCCGAGATCTGCTGCGTGATCGGTCGCGGATCGTTCTTGTCGAAGGGCGGCGTGGCGTCATCCATGAAGACGATGTCGATGTTCTGCGCCTTGCAGTAGTCGCTCAGCGCCGCCTTCACGGCCGCGTAGGTCGAACGCACCAGGTTGGCGCGCTCGAACTCCATCTTGCGCTTCAGGAAGTCCTCGAACACGCGCAGGCGGTCGGCGGAATCCCGCAGCTTGCGCGCGGTCTCGTTGTACACCGGCGAGTCATTGTTGAAGTTCTCCAGCTCCGCCTGGATGGCCTGCGTGTCGGCGACAAGCTTGTCGCGCTTCACGGCCTCGCCCTTCAGCAGCTCGTCCAGACGGGTTTCGCCCGCCTTGTGCTGGTCGAGTCCGGCATAGACGCGCTCCAGGTCCACGCACGCGACCACGGCGGGCTTCTCGGGGCGGGCCATCGCCCACAGCAGGGCGAGCGTCGGAATGGCGGCGGCGATCAGGATCTTCTTCATGGCGTTGCTCCGGTGGGACGTCACTTGGCTCCCGCGGCGGGGGTGCCGGCGGCGCGCGCGTTGTTCATGCGCACGATCAACTTGTCGGTCAGGTCGTGCGCCGGGCTGGCGAAGAGCACGCGCCGGCGCTGCAGCTGCTCGAGCACCTGCTGCTCCAGCGGCATCTTGATCTCGCGGTTCGTGGGGAGGTCGTCGGAACCGTCGTCGATGATGATGTAGTCGTAGCCCTCGGCCTCGGCGAGCTTGCCGGCCTCGCTGCGCAGGTTGCGATAGATGCTGCGCCACATCAGGCTGCGCTCGCGGTCCACGTCGGTCATGCGGCTGTTGGCCCACTGCTCCAGCTCGAGCTGCTCCACGATCAGGGGCTCCAGCTTCGCCTGCCGTTCCGGCGTGTCGGGCATCGCCTCGACCTCCTTCAGGCCCGCCTCCAGCTTCTTCTTGCGCGCGTTCGCCTCCTCCATGAACTGGTTGCGCATCGCGCCGATCTGCATCTCGAACTCCTGGCGCTCCTGCAGCTTGTCGATCAGTCGCGCCAGGCTCACGCTGGCGGTCCGCGTGCCCTGGTTGGGGTCGGCCAGTCGCGCCGTGCCGAAGGCGCTGGTGGCAAGCAGTGCGGCGGTGCCGGCGGTCACGACGAGCAGGATGGTCCGGGCGCTGTGCAGCATGGATCGTGTCTCCGTGGGGAAGGTCGGGATTGTAGGTCGCCGCGCACCGCGCTGCAGACGCGGCGCAAGCGTCAGAACGGAAGTTCCGCGTTGAACGAGAACACCTGCGTGCTGTCGAACTCCTGCTTCACCAGCGGCACCGCGAAGTCCAGCGCGATCGGCGCGGGCCCGAGCATCGGGATGTACAGGCGAAGGCCCGATCCCACGCTCACGCGGTACTGGTCCAGCGTGACGGAATCCTCCACCGTGCCCGAGTCGCAGAAGAAGACGATCGTGACCGCGTCCATCACGAGCGGCGTCTCGAGCTGCGCGCCCGCGAAGAACAGGAACTGGCCGCCGACGGGGTTGCCTTCCCAGGTCGGCTGGGTCGGCGTCACGGCGGCGCCGTACTGGGTGTACGGAGGCTCGATCGGCGCGGCGGGCCACGGCGGCGTGGCGAGTACGGCCGCGGCCTGCGGGCTCACGCCGCGGAACGCGAAGCCTCGAAGGCTTCGTCCGCCGAGGTAGTAGCGCTCGAAGACCGGCGCGTTCTCGCTGAACAGGTAGCCCGCCTGGCTGTTCAGGCGCAGCGTGGTCTTTCGGCCCAGGAAGTCCTCGTCCAGCGTGAGGAACGTGGTGTAGGACCCACGCAGCGCGGGATAGGTGTAGTCACCGAGATACTGGCTCACGCCGATCTCGGCGATGCTGCCCGCGCCGGGGCGCTGCCGGTTGTCGATCGTGTTGCGCTGGACGCCGGCCGAGATCACCGAGAAGGTCGAGGGCCCCGCCTGGTTGTAGATCTCGATCGGCGTGCCCGACTGGAAGTCGCTCAGGGTCACGCGCTCGAGCCGCACGCTGCTGTTGAAGGTCCAGAAGTCGCCGATGCGCCGGCCGATGCTGAACTGGCCGTTGATGCGTTCCTCGTCGTTCTGCGGATAGATGCGGTCGCGGTAGAACGCGCTCGCGGTGCCGGACCAGTCGCTCTCGAACAGGTGCGGGTCGCCCACGGCGATCGAGTAGGTGCTCACCTCGACGCCGGGCTGGATGCTGATGTTAAAGGTCTGGCCCGCGCCGCGGAAGGCGCGGCCGCCCGCGAGCTCGCCGAAGCTGGCCGGCGGATCGGCCATGTCGAAGTTGTACTGGTTCAGCGAGATCTCGCCGCCGAAGCCGTTGTCGGTGCCCACCGCCACGCCGAAGTTCAGGCTGCCCGTGTTCTTCTCCTTCACGGTCACCAGCACGTCACGCTCGCCGGGCCGGTCCGGATCCACCGGCTGGGCCGTCACGCGCTCCTCGTTGAAGAGGCCGCTCGCCTTCAGGCGCTTCTCGGTGTTCTCGATCTCGTTCGCATCCATCGGTCGGCCCGGCTGGAAGCGCACGAGCCGACGGATCACCTTGTCGCGGGTGATGAAGTTGCCCTGGATCTCCACCACGCCCGTCTTGAACTGCTCGCCTTCGGAGACCGTCAGGATCATGTCCACGTCGGGCTCCTCGCCGGCGCGCACGTACGTGGCGTCGACCCGCGCGTCGGCGTAGCCCATCGTGAAGTACGCGCTCTGGATCGACTTCACGCTCTGCTCGATCCTGTTCTTCATGTAGGCGTCGCCGGGCCGCAGCGACATCAGCCCGCGCAGCTGCTCCGGGCTGAACACGCTCAGGCGGCCGTCGGCGCCCGTGCCCTCGATGCGCACCGTGCGCAGGCGGTACAGCCGCCCCTCGGTGATCACGAAGACGACCTTCGCCTCCTTCTGGTCCGCGCTCAGTTCCACGCGTCGGTCCACGCGCACGTCCACGTAGCCGCGATCCTTGTAGTAGGCGTCGAGCGCGGCCACGTCGTCGACCAGGCCCTCCTCGTCCAGGTTGCCCTTGCGGAAGAGGAAGATCCACGGCTTGGTCTTGATCTGGGCGGCCAGCTGCTTCGCGGGGAATGCGCGGTTGCCCGTGAACTCGATCTCGCGGATGCGCACGCGCGGACCCTCGACGATCTTGAAGATGAGGATGCCCTCGTTCTTCAGGCGGCTCTCGTCCACGGCCACCTCGACCAGGTAGTGACCCTTGCTCTTGTAGAGCTCCTTGATCTTGAAGACGCTCTGCTGCAGCAGGAAGTCGTCGCGCGGCCCTCCTGCGTACAGCGGGATCACCGCCGCCAGGTCCTGGTCGCTGAGCGCGTAGTTGCCGACGGTCTGGATCGCCTCGACGATCAGCTGCTCCACAAGCGAGTAGGTGACCTGCACGGTGCCGTCGGGCAGCAGTTTCGCGTCGGCGGTCACGGTGGCGAAGTGGCCCAGTCGGTACAGGTTGGACACGTCCTCGCGCACGCTGCGTGCGTCGTAGGGTTCGCCCGCCGACACGCGCATGTTGTTGCGGATCTCCTGCTCGCTGATCCGGTTGAGCCCCAGGATGGACACCTGGCTCACGGGTCGGTCCGCGAGTTGCTCGTCCTCGATGCCGTCGGCGCGCGCCGGGCTCAGGATCGCCAGTGCAAGCAGCCAGGCGATCCCGAAGGCGCGTCGGAGGGCCGCACCCAGCGGGAGCGAGCCCGTGCAGAGGGGTGGGCGGGCGGGGCCGGACATGCGGGCGGCGCGAGGATAGCCGTGCGTGAAGAGCGCCGCCATGCGGCGGTCGTGCTAGGCTGCGGACTTCATGAGACTGGATGAACTGGCCCGGCGCATCGGCGCCACGCTGCACGGCGATCCGGCATCGCAGGTCCACTCGTGCGCGCCCGTGGACCGCGCGTCGCAGGGCCAGGTCAGTTTCGTGGCCAACAGCAAGTACATCGACCATCTGCTGCGGACCGGTGCCAGCGCCGTGATCGTGGCGCCCGGGCTCGCGGTGCGCGAGGGGGTCGCCCGACTCGAGGCCGCCGATCCGTACTTCGCCTTCCGCGAGGCGATGGTGGCGCTGCATGGCTTCCGGCAGCATCCGACGCCCGCCGACGCGCGCCCGGACGCCCCGAATCGCTCGCCGGCGGCGGTGGTGCACGCCTCCGCGACGCTGGGCGAGGGTGTGGCGCTCCACGCCGGCTGCGTGGTGGAGCGCGGGGCCACGATCGGCGCCCGCTGCGTGCTGTATCCGGGCGCGTACGTGGGTGCGCACGCGGCGCTTGGCGACGACTGCGTGCTCTTCCCGGGCGCGACCGTGTACGACCGCTGTCGCCTGGGCAGTCGCGTCACGCTGCACGCACATGCCGTGATCGGCAGCGACGGCTTCGGCTACGCCACCCACAAGGGACGCCACGAGAAGATCCCGCAGTCGGGCATCGTGGTGCTGGAGGATGACGTGGAGATCGGCAGTGGCTGCGTGGTCGAGCGCGCCGCGATGGAGGAGACCCGCATCGGCGCGGGCACCAAGTTCGCCGACCTCATCTCGATCGGCCACGGCACGCGCATCGGCAAGCACTGCCTGCTGGTCAGCCTGGTGGGCGTGAGCGGCAGCGTCGAGATGGGCGACTACGTGGTGCTCGGCGGCCAGGCCGGCGTCACGGGCCACCTGAAGATCGGCAACGGCGTGCAGGCGTCAGGCAAGGCGGCCATCGTGACCGACCTGCCGGATGGCGCACGCGTGGGCGGCATTCCGGCCATCGAGCTTGATGCCGCCAAGCGCAACGCGCTCGCGGGACGCGACCTGTACGGCATGGCGCGCCGCCTCAAGCAGCTCGAGCGCGAGATGGAACGCCTGCGCAAGCAGCTCAACCCCACGGACACGACCTCGGAGACCCCATGACCACCGCCACCCTGCACAAGACCGTCTTCCATGGCCTGCACCTCGAGCATGGCGCCCGCATGACCGATTTCGCCGGCTGGGACATGCCGCTCACCTACGGCAGCATCCTGGACGAGCACCGCTGGTGCCGCAGCGCCGCGGGCTTCTTCGACGTGAGCCACATGGGTCGCCTGCACTTCAGCGGGCGCCATGCGCGGCGATTCCTGGACAAGGTCTGCACGCGCGGCATCCTGGGCATGCAGCGTGGCATGGTGCGCTACTCGCTGGTCTGCAACGAGCAGGGCGGCTGCCATGACGACGTGCTGGTGTACTGCCTTGAGGAGGACGAGTACCTCATGGTGTGCAACGCCAGCAACCGCGCGAAGCTGGTGAAGCACTTCGAGGCGCAGAAGGCCGATCTGGCCTTCAAGATGGAGGACCGCACCGAAAGCACCGCGATGGTGGCGCTGCAGGGCCCGAAGGCGATGGATCTCATCGGCCGTTTCAGCAAGGAGATTCCCACGCTGAAGCGCTACCGCTTCACCGAGAAGAGCCTGATGGTCGTGAAGCTGCTGGTCAGTCGCACCGGCTACACCGGCGAGGACGGCGTGGAGATCATCCTGGGCGCCAGCATGGCGAAGCTCGCCATGGGCATGTTCCTGAAGGACATGGGCAAGGCCGATGGCGTGGTGAAGCCCTGCGGTCTGGGTGCGCGCGACTCGCTGCGTCTGGAGGCGGGCATGCCCCTGTATGGCCACGAGATCAGCGAGACGATCGACCCGCTCACCGCGGGTCTCGACTTCGCGGTGAAGCTGGACAAGGGTGCTGGCGACGAGCGCGAGGGCCGCTTCATCGGCCAGGACGCGCTGCAGGCGATCGCCGCGTCGGGCGGTCCCAGGCGGAAGCTGGTGGGCCTGCTGGTGGAAGGACGCCGCAGCCCGCGTCAGGGCATGAAGGTGATGGAGGGCGATCGCGTGGTCGGCGAAGTGACGAGCGGTTGCCTCAGTCCCACGCTGGATCGCCCGATCGCGATGGCGATCGTGGAGCGCGCGGTGTCGGAATCGAAGCCTGCGCTGTCCGTGGATCTGGGTCGCGAGCGCGCGGGCGCCGTGATCACCCCGATGCCGTTCCTGAAGACCGTGCGCTGAGCGCGCAGCACGGCGCGATCGCCCGGATCGGCGATGGCCCGCGCGACGAACCGCGTGAGGTTCACTCCTCGATGACGCGCTTGCGGCCGCTTCCGGGCGGACGGCCGCGACGCTTGGCCGGAGCCTGCGGCGGCTCGGGCTCGCCGCCTTCGCGGATCCACTGGCTGGGCCGGTCGTCCGTCAGGCGCGCGTGCAGCTTCTTCAGCGCTTCCTCGGCGATCTGGCGCACGCGCTCGCGCGTCAGGCCCACGGTCTCGCCGATCTGCTTCAGCGTGAGCGGCTCCTGGCCCTCCAGGCCGAAGCGCAGGCGAAGCACGCGCGCGTCGCGCTGGTCGATCGAGTCGAGCAGCTTCAGGATGTAGCCGAGATCCTCGCGGTCGGTCACCTTTCGCTCGGGATCGGGCGTCCGGTGATCCTGGAAGAGGTCGCTGAAGTCCACGCCCTCGCCGTCGTCCTTCGTGGGAGCCTGCGTCGGCGTGTTGCGCGCCTTCACGGCGCGCTTCACGATCTCCAGCTTCTTCGGGGGGATGCCCATCAGCTCGCTCAGCTCCTGCAGGCTGGGCTGGCGCGCGTGCTCCTCCTCGAACTTGCGCTGCATCTGCTTGTACCGCGCGATCAACTCGACCATGTACGCCGGAATGTGGATCGGCTGCACCGCGTTGATCAGGGTGCGCTTGATCGCCTGCTTGATCCACCAGCTCGCGTAGGTGCTGAAGCGCGCGCCCTGCGCGGGATCGAATCCCTCGACGGCACGGATGAGTCCGATGTTGCCTTCCTCGACCAGGTCGGCGAGCGCCAGTCCGCGATGGGCGTAGTTCTTGCTGATCGCGATCACCAGGCGAAGGTTCGCCTTGATCATGTGCTCCTTCGCGCCCTGATCGTCGTCGTTGATGATGCGCCAACCGAGATCCTTCTCCTGCTCGGGTGTGAGCAGGGGAACCTCGTTGATCTGCTTCATGTAGACGTGCAGATCGGATTGGGAGCTGGGGCGGGGCATGACGGCGTTACGGAAGACCCGTGGACGGGTCATGGTAGATCGGCGGGGTGGGGGTGTGCCAGCACCTTGAAGCCGGGATTTTCATGCAGTTCCCATTAGCATGGCTGGTGCAGCCCCTATGGATGACCTCACGCCGATCCTGTCGCAATGGCCCTGGGAGCCCGGAAGGCTGGATGTACGCCGTGTTCAGGGCGCGGATGGAAGGCTCCTGTTCCAGGTGCGTGTGGAACTTGGCGTGTTGCAACTGGAGTCGGACGGGCGGCCCGATGGCCGCGCCTACCAGGGGCACGATTCGGCGCTCGCCTCCGCCCGTGCGGGTGCGGTCGCACTGGGTCCGACCGCTGTCGCCGACCTGGCGACCGAGATGGGTCAGCGACGGCAGCGTGCCCTGGCGTGCGCCATGCTGGAGGACTGGGTGCGCGTGCGGCGCGACGCGATGGACAACCTGGAGGCGATCGAGCTGATCGCGCGCCGGGGCGCGGATCCATCCGATCGCGCCCGCTTCGATGGCTGGCGGCCGCACGAGCTTGCCATGCGCGCGCGCGCCGAGGCCGCGATCGCCGTGGCGTCGGGACGGCGCGATCTGGCGCAGGCCGCGCTCGACGCGGGACTGCAGGCCGTGCGCGACGCGTGGATCCGCATGCGGCGGCCCGAGCTCGCCGAGAACGGACCCGAGGTCGCGCTCCTGCGCGCGCTGCTCGACGCGCTCACGCTGAAGCTTCCGACGAGCCAGCGTGGCGAACTGGAGCGACGGCTGCAGCAGGCGCTTGCCGCGGAGAACTACGAGCTCGCGGCGATCCTTCGCGACGAGTTGCGGCAGATGGGCGGTCGGCCGTGATCTGGCTGCACTATGCGGGTGCCGTGGGGTTCGCGCTGTCCGGCCTGCTGGCCGTGCTGCTCACGCCGGCAGGGGTGCCGGGGGCCTGGATGATCATCGGCATTGCGGGCACGGTCGATGTGACGGCCATGCTCTTCGGAGGCGCCGAACCGCTGCCCTTCGGCCTGCGGGCGCTGGTGATCGCGATTGCGGCGGCTGCGCTGGGCGAGGTGCTCGAGTTCATCGCGGGCGCGTTGGGCGCGAAGGCCGGTGGTGCGAGCCGTGCCGGCATGGTGGGCAGCATGGTGGGTGGCGTCGTCGGCGTGATCGCCGGAACGATCCTGATTCCGGTGCCGATCGTGGGCTCCATCGTGGGCGCGCTGGTTGGCGTGGCGCTGGGCGCCCTGTTCGGCGAGATGGCGCTGCATGGCCGATCGGCGAGCGAGTCGATGCGCCCAGCGCTCGGTGCCGCGGTGGGCCGCGTGATCGGGTCGCTCGCCAAGCTGCCGTGCGCGCTCGTGACGTGGATCGTCCTGGTCTACGACGCGTTCACCTGAGAAGCGTCACCGGCGACCAGCGCGTCGCCCTCGAATCGGATCGTGGCGTGGCCGTGGCGCGGATCGTGGAGTCGCTTCCACGCTCCGAGCGCCGAGTGCCACCCGCGATGCTCGCCTCGCACGCGACCTCGGGCGCCCTCCAGCACATGCTCGCCCTCCAAGCGGAGGTAGAAGCCGCGATGCGGCGCGATCGCCGTGACGCGCGTGCGCTCGCCAGGCGCCAACGTGAACGGATCCCGCTCGCAGCGCCAGGTTGGAACCGTGCGTGCGTCGTCCGGCACGCGGGCCGAGTCCGCGAGCAGCAGATCGAAATGCGCGGCCCCGTCCGGGGTTTCATGGCGCAGGATCGCCATCGGAAGCGCATCGGGAGGCGGGCTGCAGCAGGCCACGCCGAACCCTATCATTTCCCCCCATGTCCCGAATCGTCCGAGTCGCCACGATCCTTCGCGCCCTCGCCGCTCCCGCGGCACTTCTGCTGGCCGCCTGCCAGGGCCCGCCGCCCACGGAGAGCACCGTCGAAAAGGCCGACTACCTGGTTCGCCATGATCGATGCCAGGAAGCGGCCGACATGATCAAGCCGGTCGTCGAGTCCAACCCGGGCAGCTGGGGCGCGCAGTACGCCTATGGCCGCGCGATGGTGTGCCTGGGCGACCTGAAGGAAGGCCGACGCGCGCTCGAGGTCGCCGTGGCGCGCAATCCGAACGACCTGGACGTGGTCTTCGCGCTTGCCGACTGCATGGAGAAGCAGAACGACATTCCGCAGATCTATCTCCTGCTTCGAAACACGGGTGCGGAACTGCGAAGCCCCGAGGCGTACTGCCGTCTCGCGACCATCGCCGAGCAGACGAACGACCTCGACTCGGCCAAGCAGGCGCTCGACAGCGCGATCGAGTTCGACCAGGGGTACGACATCGCCAAGAGCACCGAGCCCTACTACCGCATGGCGATGCTGCAGGAGAAGCTTGGCAATGAGGAGGAGGCCGTGCGCCGCCTGCGCCAGGCCTACGGCATCAACCCCGAGGACCCGCGCGTGCGCGAGGCGCTGCAGCAGCGTGGCCAGATCCTCGGTCCCACGCTGGGGCTGCCTCGAGGCAGCTGAGCGGACATGCCCCGCGCCTCCGCCCCAGGTGAAGGGGCCGACCGATCGGCCGAACTGCTGGGCCGACTGGCCGCCATGGGCGACCTGGCCCGCTGGCGGGTGCTGGCGCTTCTCGAACGCGAGGAACTCGGCGTGGGCGAGGTTGCCCGCACGCTGCAGGTGCCGCAGAGCACCGCGAGCCGACACCTGAAGGCGCTGCTCGAGGGCGGTTGGGTGGCGCGCCGCAGCGAGGGTCCGTCGGGTCTCTACCGCCTGGCAGGCCCCGCGATGCCGGAGGAGGCGCGGCTGCTCTGGGAGCTGGCCAAGCCCGCGCTCGGACGGCATCCCGAGTCGGCGCAGGATCTGGCGCGGCTTGCGAGCGTGCTCGCGGACCGCAAGATGGACAGCCGCTCGTTCTTCGGTCGACTTGGTGGCGAGTGGAGCGAGGTGCGGCGCGACCTGTTCGGTGATCGCGTGACCGCGCTTGCGCTGCTGGATCTGCTCGATCCACAGTGGAGCGTGGCGGATCTGGGTTGCGGCACCGGCGAGGCTTCGCAACTGCTGGCTCCGTGCGTGCGCAAGGTGATCGCGATCGACCGCGAGCGCTCCATGCTCGAGGCCGCGCGCAAGCGGCTTGGTGCGTGCGACAACGTGGACTTCCGTCAGGGCGCGCTCGAGTCGCTTCCGCTGAAGGATGGGGAGGCCGATGCCGCGGTGATCATGCTCGTGCTGCACCACGTGCCGGATCCTTCGGCGGTGCTGCGCGAGGCCGTGCGGGGCGTGCGGTCGGGTGGCGGCGTGCTGGTGGTGGATCTGGTGCCCCACGATCGACGCGCCTACGCCGCGAGCATGGGGCATCTGCACATGGGCTTCTCGCGTGGCGAACTGGAGCAGATGGCGCGATCCGCGGGCGTGCAGCTGGCGCGACACCGCGAGTTGCCGCCCGAGCCCAAGACGGCCGGGCCGGGCCTTTTCGCGGCGCTCTTCCGCGCGGCGCCTCGCAAGGGTCGCTAGCGGGCCGTCTCGACGGGCTTCGCTGCGGGCGCAGGCGACAGCTTCGCGAGCGTGGCCGCGACGTCCTGCTCCGCCTTGGCCTGGCAGTCCTTGCAGCACAATCGCACGAGTCGCCCGGCGAGCAGCGTGTCCGTCGGCTCCGCCGGCAGCGGACGTCCGCTCACCGGGCATGCCTTCAGCGGATAGTCCTTGACCTGCGCCTCGATCGCGGCGCGCTGCACCTTGGCGATCGCGCCGGCGGGGTTGCGACGCACCTTCCGTTCGCACGAGGCGCAGCAGAGGCGGACAAGCTGGTTGCCGATCACGACCTCACGAACCTCGGAGGCCTCGGGGGTGCCCGGCGCCGCAAGCGTCTCGTCGGTCATGATCACGCAGGTTCGGGTTGGGTACACCGCCTGCTCGCGCTGCGCGATCGCCGTGTCCGCGGCCTCGAGATACTTGGCCCGGTTGGCCTCGAAGGTGGCCACACACTTCTCGCAGCAGAATCGCACCTCGCGACCGTTCACGGCGGGATCCTTCGCGTCCTCGAGCACGCGCACCACGGGCTTGGCGCCAAGCGGCTCGCCGCTGACCACGCACGTCGAAAGAGGCCATGCGAAGCCGACGCGTGCCGGTTGCGCGGGTGGCTCGCCCGCGGCGAGAAGCAGGGCGGAGAGGCAGCTCAGGAGCGGCGTTCGCATGATCGGGTTCAGGGTAGGGCAGTCGATCCGGGCGCTCCCACGACGAAAGCGGCCTCCGGATCGGTTTCGATCCGGAGGCCGCATGGTTTCACGGTTCAGGGGGAAGATCAGTTCCCGTCCTTCACCTCGTACTCGGCGTCGATCACGTCGTCCTTGCCGCCGGACTTCGGCGCACTGCCCTCGGTGCCGGCAGCGGCGCCCTTGGAAGTGGCCTCGTAGACGGCCTTGCCGAGCTCGGTCGAGGCGTCGTTGAGCGTCTTCAGGGCCGCCGTCATGGCCGCCTTGTCCTCGCCCTTCAGCGCCGTCTCCAGGTTCGACAGGGCGGCCTCGATCTTGCCGCGCGCCTCGGCACTCACCTTGCCGCCATGCTCCTCCAGCGCCTTGCGGGTGCTGTAGGCCGCGGCCTCGCCCTGGTTGCGCAGGTCCACGAGCTCGCGACGCACCTTGTCGGCCGCGGCGTTCTGCTCGGCCTCCTTGCGCATGCGCTCCACCTCGTCCTTGCTCAGGCCGCTCGAGCCGGTGATGCGGATCTCCTGCTTCTTGCCGGTCGCCTTCTCGGTGGCCGACACGTTCAGGATGCCGTTGGCGTCGATCGCGAACTCCACCTCGATCTGCGGCAGGCCGCGCGGGGCCGGGGCGATGCCGCTCAGGTCGAAGCGACCCAGGCTGCGGTTGTCGCCGGCGAACTCGCGCTCGCCCTGCAGCACGTGGATGGTCACGCTGGTCTGGTTGTCGGCCGCGGTGCTGAAGACCTCCTTCTTGCTGGTCGGGATCGTGGTGTTCTTCTCGATCAGCTTGGTCATCACGCCGCCGAGCGTCTCCACGCCCAGCGAGAGCGGGGTGACATCGAGCAGCAGCACGTCCTTCACGTCGCCCTGCAGCACCGCACCCTGGATGGCGGCGCCCACGGCCACCACCTCGTCGGGATTGATGCTCTTGTCGAGCTCCTGGGTCTGGAAGATGTCCTTCGCCAGCTGCTGCACCTTCGGGATGCGGATCGAGCCGCCGACGAGCACCACTTCCTGCACGTCCTTCGGGTTCAGCTTGGCGTCACGAAGCGCCTGCTCGCACGGACCGCGCAGGCGGTCGAAGAGATCCTTGCACATGTCCTCGAAGCGCGAGCGGGTCACGGTGACCTGCAGGTGCTTGGGACCGTTCTGGTCGGCGGTGATGAACGGCAGGTTGACCGCGGTCTCCATCTGGCTGGAGAGCTCGATCTTCGCCTTCTCGGCCGCCTCCTTCAGGCGCTGCAAGGCCATCGCGTCCTTGCGCACGTCGATGCCTTCCTTCTTGCGGAACTCCTCGGCGATGAAGTCGATGAGTCGCTGATCGAAGTCGTCGCCGCCAAGGTGGCCGTCGCCGTTGGTGCTGAGCACCTCGAAGACGCCGTCACCCACGTCCAGGATGCTCACATCGAAGGTGCCGCCGCCGAGGTCGAACACCGCGATGCGCGCGTTCTTCTTCTTTTCCAGGCCATAGGCCAGCGCCGCCGCGGTCGGCTCGTTGATGATGCGCTCCACCTTCAGGCCGGCGATCTCGCCCGCGTCCTTGGTGGCCTGGCGCTGACTGTCATTGAAGTAGGCCGGCACCGTGATGACCGCGCGATCGACCTTCTCGCCCAGGTAGTCCTCGGCGACCTTCTTGAGTTCCTGCAGGATCATCGCGCTGATCTCGGGCGGGGTGTACTGCTTGCCGCGCACGTCGACCTTCACGAGGTCCGCCGGGCCGCCGACCACGGTGTAGGGAACGAGCTTCTCCTCGCTCTCCACCTCGTCGTGACGCCGACCCATGAAGCGCTTGATGCTGAAGACGGTGTTCTTGGGGTTGGTCACCTGCTGGTGACGCGCGGGCTGGCCGACCAGCCGCTCGCCCTTTTCGGTGAAGCCGACCACGCTGGGGGTGGTGCGGGCGCCGGAGGCGTTGATGAGAACCTTGGGCTGGCCGCCCTCCATCACTGCGACGACGGAGTTCGTGGTGCCAAGGTCGATGCCGATGATCTTTCCTGCCATGGGAGTGTTTCCTTTCGCCGGTCGGGGGTAGCCCGCGCGGCACCAGAGCGGGAAGCAAGGGCGATGCCAAACCTCCGGTCCTGCGGAAATCCCACGATACCGGGGCCTGAGGGGTGGCTCTGACAGGTCAAATGGGGGGCCCGGACCCCCGGGGACTGCCATTTGGGCATTCATGCGATGATGCGCGGCCATGGCAAGCCCACGACCCGTCCGATGGTGCGCCCTGGCCCTTCGGGGGGTCAGTGTCGCGTGGTTCGCTGCCTGGTTCGTGGGGCGGATCGCTGAAGATCGCGGGGCATGGTCGCAATGGCTGTTCTGGATCCCGTCCGTCACGGTGGTGGCCCTGTCGGCGGGGGCGCTGGCCACGCCGTGGGTCACGGGCGAGCCTCGGCGTTGGCCAAGGGTGGCGCTTCCGATGTGCGTGCTCCTGCTGTCGTCCGTTGCGATGCTTCGATCCGACCTCGGCATCGGCTTGAGCGGGACGGACTTCGGGCCCGGGACGGTTCGCGTGCTCCAATGGAACACCAACTGGCCATCGAGTGATGATGAACGAAGCGTGCAGGCCCTTGCTTCAGTGCCCGCCGACATCGTGCTCATCTCCAATCGGGGCGCGATC
>Ga0164293_10000512_pt1 | contig 30875 bp, 39 predicted proteins | sample GEODES118metaG_FD_111487 | JGI IMG/M metagenome (GOLD analysis project Ga0164293, IMG submission 111487) | Eutrophic lake water microbial communities from Lake Mendota, Wisconsin, USA - GEODES118 metaG | ecosystem: Environmental > Aquatic > Freshwater > Lake | place: USA: Lake Mendota...
CTGAGGCCTTTTCGGCTTCCCATGTGTTCATATAATAAATAATATTCTGTTGATCTCGTCCAGGCACAGTTCCACCAATTCGTTGAGGCGCAATCACAATCATTGTTTTACCAAGGGCGCGGTTCCATGTTTCAGCAGCCACACGAATCGAGTCCTCAAACTGAGGGGGCACACTCGTATGCAGAGTCATCAATACAGGTGAGTTTTGTTTCCAAGAGACTCTCTCACCGTAAACATTCTGCACGAAGCCGCAATCTGCCTCTCTTTTGGGCTTCGAGCAGCCTGTTATCAAAATTAGGAAGAGCAAACCAACGACACGAAGTAACAAATAGCACCGTCCTCTTAGACGAGTTGCATCGCAAGAATAGGACCCCTTCAGATCCAATCCATTGTTTTTAAAAATCATTAGAAATTAAAAGTCACACTGACTGCCCGATCATTTATAGCTAAGTATCCGAAAGTTATGAATATTGTGGTGTTTAAACTTTTGTCACCAGGATTGAGCTCAAGAAGGTCTTTACGTTCTCAATTTGATTCCAATCAAAGGTGGTATCAAAGCAACACTTACTTTTAACTGAACATTTGTACCCACTTTGGCACCACAGACTTAAGTCTATGAAATCTCTATATAATACACCCTGGCATAGCTCCTGCTAGGTGTATCAAAGCAAGACACATCGGCTCGATTGCCAGAATCCTGGCGACCACGTTCGAGCCACACACCTACCTAACAACATATCCGAGGCGAAGGGGAAACCCTAAGAGAGCCTCTCGCGCGCCACAGATCCATGCAGAAGCTCTAGACAACCGCCCACTAGGTATGAAAACCTCTTCTGATCCATTTCGTGGATAAGGAGACAATATGAACCTTTTTTTAATGTTCGCACTTTTGGCAGCCATTGTTGGCTGTTCAAGCAAACCCCACAAAGCTGAAAAGTTAGAGACGGCCATCGCCAATCAAGCAGATGTGAATGGTGACACTCAAGTCGGAGTCAATAAAGACGGCAACATGATTGTTCAGAAAAAAGTCATGATGAACGAAGAAGTTCGAAAACTTCAAAATGAAACCTATGAGTTAGAAGACCGAGTTTATGGAAACCGAAAATTCGGATCCCTTGGGTTGTACGGCGTTCTTCGTCAGTGCAAACTGGATGTTTCAGATCCCAGAAACGGTGGTGACGGTAAAATCAAATGGACTGAGCCTATTGATCGCGTCACTGATAAGGAAGAAGAGTGGAAAGTGGGCCTGGACGAAAAAGAAAAACTTGTTGGCGTCAGCGAGGAGTTTTTGAAAGATCGCATCGAACGTTTCCGCAGTTACAAAAAAGTTTTAATGCAACGACAAGATGAATACGAAGAAAAAGTCCAAATCTGTAAAGCTGAGCTCAAAGTGGCTCAAGCAAAAATCAAAGCGACAGTGACTGAGTAATTCATTTCAATCAAAAGCAGACTTCATTTTTAAGTCTGCTTTTTTATTTTAATTCAAACTGTTTTTATAAAGCTGGTTTTTTAAAACTTTCAGCTCTTCGACTTCGATCAAATAAGGCCGGCCACAAACTTGGCAAGTCACATCGGCTTTTTCATTTTTCTGAATCATGTCTTCTAAATCCGTCAGTCCTAAAGTTTCCAAAGCCCTAACAACGCGGTCCTTCGTGCAAGGACATGAATAGGTAATTGGAAAATCATGATCCAATTCAGTGAAGTTAAGGCCTTGCATATAAGGCTTTAAAAGATCTTCTGGTTTTGAGCCATCAAAGAGCATCTGAGAGACAGAAATCTGATTGGCATCGGCATTTTTTTGAATTTTATCAACAACGTCATCTTCCACACCAGGCATGACTTCGATTAAGACGCCGCCAGCGGCACGCACTTGGCCGTAGGCATCTAAGTAAACACCTAAAGACACAAGGCTTCGAATTTGATGGGACTGGATGAGATAATGAGCAATGTCCTCGCCCACTTCACCAGAAACTAAATTCACTGTTCCTTGGAAAGGCGCTTTTTGAAAAGGCAAATGTCTTGCGACAGTTAAGTATCCATCACCGATGGCTTCTTTTAGATTAAAGCCCTCTTTGTAACTTTCAGGCTCGTAATGCCCCATGGGAGTATACCCACGAACTTGGCCTTCGAAGTGAGCTTCAGCGTACACGGCCTTCAATGCACCATTGCACTTAATGTAGAGACCCACCTGATGACCTTGCTTTTGCTGCGCGGATAATAACAGAGCTCCCACCATGGCACGCCCCACAGCCATTGAGGCCATGGGCTTTGTGCCTTGCAAAGCCTGCATTTCCCGCACGACGGCAGTGGCATCCACAACGGCTGCACGAACAGTAAAATCATTTGTGACGTATCGGTGAACTCTTTGAGAAGACATTGGGTGTCAAATTCGCAGAACCTCTTTGCGGAGTCAAGCTTTTGGAAGGTAGCTTAAAAGTCAGGTGAGTTGCATATGAAATGGGTGATCTTTCGCCACGGCGAGAAACAAAAAGATGGATTTGATCCCGAGCTTACTGCCCTGGGCATTGATCAATCAAAAAAAATTTTAGCAAAAGTAAAAGCCAAAAAGTTACCTAAGCCCACAATGATTTATGTCTCGACTAAAAAAAGAACCTGGCAAACTTTAGAGCCCTTGGCCACAGCCTGTGGTCTGAAACCCATCATCAAAGCTGAACTGACCGAACGTGTTCCCGGTGAAAATATCGAAAAATTTCGTTTTCGAATTCAAGAATTTTTAGTCAAAATGATTCTTTTGCACAATGACAATGATGTGATTTATTTTTGCTCTCATTTTGATTGGATCGAAGAATTTCTATCCATTATCGAATCGGATTCGGATTTGTCCAAATGTCACCATTGGCCCAGCGCACAGCACATGGTGTTCGAAAAAAATGAAGTGTGGTCTTTGACTCATTATGAAGGAATTTAAAAATCATGAATGATATCGAGATTCGAAACTTCTGGTGTGTGGGACGCAATTACAAAGACCACGCACTCGAGCTGAACAATCCCATCCCTTCAAAGCCTTTGATTTTTTTAAAAAGTGGAGCTTGTGTGCAACAGGGTCCGCAGATTCTTTTGTCACCTCACTGCCAAGATGTGCACCACGAAATTGAAATTGTTTTGTTGCTCAACAAAGATTTAAAACCCAGCCATTGGACACTGGGATTGGATTTAACAGATCGTAAAACCCAATCAGAACTGAAAGCCAAGGGAGAGCCTTGGGAGCTTTGCAAATCATTTAAGGGTTCTGCGGTGCTTGGCCCTTGGCAAAAAATCAATTCCTTACAGGAAGTTGAAAATCGAGAGTTCAAACTGGAAGTCAATGACGTCTGCCGACAAACCGGCAACACAAAGGATATGATTTTTTCTTTTCATGGGCTTTTGAATTATCTGCAAAACCATTTCCCCTTGGTAGAAAACGATGCCGTTTTTACAGGCACTCCAGCTGGCGTAGGCCCCCTATTGTCGGGTGATAGAGTCAAAGCTCAATCAGGTGAATTGACAGTCCCATGGACTGTCCGATAAAAACCTTTCCATGGAAATACAAAAGCAAAAATCAGGTGTGACCCCAAGCCATCTCAATCAAAATGAAATTTTAAAATTCGGAAGCGAAGTTTTAAAAAAAATGGAAGCTCAATCCAAGCCCAGTCTTTTTTCCAGAGATTTCTGGTACGGCTCGATCATGGAATGGAGCATGAAAAATGAAAAGTTTAAAACCAACATGTTCAGGTTTGTGGATGTTTTGCCATCGCTTCATTCCGGGCAAGATGTTTCAAAACATTTAAAAGAATATTTCACTGAAAACGGCGGAGAACTACCCCCTGTTTTTAACGTCGGTTTAGGCATTGGATCCTTAGCACCAGGCCTGATGGCAGGGGCCATTAAAAAAAATGTCATCGGTATGGCAAAAATGTTTATTACCGGTGAAAGCCCACAGGAAGCTCTCCCCGTTTTGAAGAAAGCCCGCAAAGATAAAATGACTTTCACAGTGGACATTTTGGGTGAAGCCACTTTGAGTGAAAAAGAAGCTCAAAGTTATTTAAGCCGATACAATGAACTGATCGAATGGCTATCGCAAGATTCCAAAAAGTGGGAAACAATCCCACAAATTGATCAAGATCATTTAGGTGATATTCCAAAAGTAAATGTGTCAGTTAAGCTCACAGCTCTTTATTCGCAAATTAATGATAAGGCCTGGGAGAAAACAAAAACTGAGCTTAAAAATCGTCTTCGTCCCATACTCGAGACCGGTATGCGCACCGGCTGCTTTATTAATTTGGATATGGAACAGTATTCGGTCAAACACCTGACCTTAGAAGTTTTCAAAGAGATTCTTACAGAGTCTCAATTTAAAAAATACCCTCACTTTGGCTGCGTGATACAAGCCTACCTCACGGACTCAGAAACTGACGTCCGCGATTTGATCACCTTTGCAATTCAGCGTGGTGCCCCGTTTACAGTTCGTTTGGTGAAAGGGGCCTATTGGGATTCAGAAACCATTGATGCAGAATCTCGTGGATGGGCGTGCCCCGTTTACACGGTCAAAGCAGAAACAGATGCGAATTATGAGCGCTGTGCAAAATTACTGCTGGATAATCATCAACATATCCGAGTGGCACTTGCCTCTCACAACGTCAGATCTTTAGCTGCAGCACTGACTCATGCTGAAAAGATTAATGTTCCTAAAACTGCATTTGAAATTCAAATGCTTTACGGAATGGCAGAGCCCATTAAAAAAACTTTTGTTGAACTCGGTTACCGTGTGCGTGAGTACGCACCGGTGGGTGATTTGCTACCGGGGATGGCTTATTTGGTGAGAAGACTTTTAGAAAACACATCTAACGAATCTTGGCTTCGTGGAAAATTTGCTGAAGGCAAATCCGTGGAAACTTTACTTGCAGATCCCGAATCATTGATCACTGGGCAAGGGAAAAGTTTGTTTCCAAAAAAGCAATTCAACAATGAACCTTACCTGGATTTCGCAGTCGAAACAGATCGTGCAAAAACACTCAAAGCTGTTCAAAATTTTAAGTTCGACCAAAAAGTAGCACCCATCATCAACGGTGAAGTCCAAACTTCTCACCAAATCTTTTCTCGGGTGAATCCATCCAACACGTCGCAAGTTGTGGCCCACGTAACCATGGCAAATGCACAGCAAGCCGAGAAGGCTGTAAAAGTCGCTCACCTTTATTGGTCCGAGTGGAAAAAAGTCTCTTACCAGCAACGCGCCTTATACTTGGATAAAGTAGCAGACCTGATGCAAGCCAAAAAGTTTGAGCTGATGGCCACACAAATATTTGAAGTCGGCAAACCCTGGGCCGAGGCCGATGCAGATGTGGCTGAAGCCATTGATTTTTGCAGATACTACGCCCAAAACGCCCGTGAAATTTTTAAGCCCCTGAAAGTGGGAAATGTGCCTGGCGAAAACAGTCAGTACATTTACCGATCTCGCGGTGTAACGGCTGTGATTTCTCCATGGAATTTTCCGCTGGCGATTTTAGCTGGCCAAGTGGTTTCAGCTTTGGTGACTGGTAACACAGTTGTTATGAAACCCGCCGAGCAAAGCTCGCTTGTGGCACTTGGGCTTTATCAAATTTTAATGGAAGCGGGCATCCCAAAACAGGCCGTTCAATTTTTACCTGGATTAGGCGAAGAAGTGGGCGCTTTGATTGTTCAGCACAAAGATGTTTCAACCATTGCTTTCACAGGATCTAAAGCTGTGGGTCTTTGGATTGTGAGTGAGGCTTCAAAAATTCAACCCGGCCAACAACACTTGAAAAGATGCATCATCGAAATGGGTGGAAAAAACGCGGTGATCGTAGATAACGATGCTGACCTCGATGAAGCCGTTGACGGAGTTCTTTATTCAGCCTTTGGTTTTGCAGGACAAAAATGTTCTGCAGCTTCACGCTGTATTATTCTAGAGGAAGTTTATGATCGCTTCAAAGAGCGACTTCTTGAAGCTGCGAAGTCCATTCACATGGGTCCCGCCAATGATCCAGAAGTTTACTTAGGACCCGTGGTCGATGAGGACTCTCAAAAAAGATTGTTAGCTGCCATTGCAACAGCTTCTGAAAAACACAGAATTGTTTATAAGTCAGAGTCCATTGATTCAGGATACTTTGTGCCGGTCACGATTGTCGAAAATGTAAAAGGTCATGATGACATCGCTCAAAATGAATTTTTCGGTCCGCTGCTGGTGCTTATCAAAGCAAAAGATCTAGATGAGGCCATTCAAATCAACAATTCCACAGAGTACGCTCTTACTGGCGGATTGTTTTCTCGAAGTCCTGAAAATATCTCAAGGGCTCGTGAAGAAATGGAATGTGGTAATTTGTATATCAATCGCGGCATCACTGGCGCCATGGTGGACCGTCACCCATTTGGTGGATACAAAATGTCTGGCATCGGCAGTAAAACTGGCGGACCTGATTATTTAAAACAATTTGTAGAGCCCATTTGCGTGACAGAAAATACTCTACGTCGAGGTTTTGCTCCTAGTGAAGAGTGATTTATTTTGAATCACTCTGTATGCAAGACCTAAAAAGATTCCCATCACCCCACCGCCCACATGGGCGACGTGGGAAACGGGATCACTCCAATTGCTTGGGGTGGACAGCAGAACGCTAATGTCACTAAGCAAAAAGCAGATGAAAATCCAATAAGGACTAAAATAAATATCTTCTGTCCATCTTTTTGTTTGTGATGTATTGATCCCTAGAGATTGTAAAAGCCATCCCATAAAATGAACTACAGTGATAAAAGGAATTCGTCTTTTTGCGCTGGCGGTGGCTGCGAAACCAATCAAAGCAGTAACCGAAGCACTTGCACCCACTAGAGGCAAGCTGTTGTCAGCTCCGAAGTGGAGATAGGCCCAACCTCCTGCGACTCCACCTAGAATATAAATAAAGCCAAGCAAAGCGGCACCGACGACACTTTCCACATAGGCTGCAAAAAATATCAGAGGTACTAAATTCATCACAACGTGCATAGCATCGTATTGTAAGAACTGGTAGGTAAACCAGGATAGCGATCTTGTCTTCTCATGAGAGAGGCCAAAGATTCGAAAGGGGCTCATTTGTGCTTCTATTCTTAATTGATTATAGTTTTTTCTCCAAATAAGGAAGCCAGCGGAGTCAATTTCAGACTGCCATGTTTTCAATGCGCTCTCAAAACTTTGGCTGGAAATTGCAGTACGAAACAAATTCATCAACTCTGATTCTGATTTTGTATTGAGATCTATTTTTTTCCACTCCAGGTAGAATCGAGCGGTTTGAAGCATGAATAACTCAGACTCACCATGCTGCTTCAGAAGTTGTTCATACTGCATCTTTTTTGGAAGTGCGTTGACTTCCTCTTTAGCCGGCTCTTTTAAAACCATATAAAAAAACAAATTCAAAAAAATAAGGGTGAATGTCATTGGATAATAATTCAGCCAAGATTCCATCTTCACCTTTGGAAAGCTAGGAAAGAAGATCATAGCTGACCTCGTTCGAGCTTAAATTTTTCGACCCACTGATATGGCTCCTCAGGTGACAACTCATCAAAATCTGGATTCACTGAAGCCGGCTGTCTTTGTCCCTCAGGGCTTTCAATAGATTTTAAAAATAAACTGACATCCCAAATTTTCAATGCTTCCGATAGACTTCCATAATCTTTCAACTTTTTATGGTACAAATATGCTGATTTGAAATCAGATACTTTTGCAGAGTACTGCATAAGAGCGATCAAAACACTCAAAGATTGGTTTTCATCAAACTCTATCTTTTTGGTTTCGAGTCCCATTTCAGCACGACTCAACTGGCACAGGCTCTTGCTCTTATTCTCACAAATCTGATGAGAGATCAAAAGCTGATCAGATTTTTTGTCAGTACTTTTAAATCGATAAAAATAAGCTAGAGCTTGATCGTTTTTTGTTTTGGCTTTCCAAAGCAGCTCATCCACCTTTTTCTGAGTGTCGACGTCAAATTTCTTCAACAAAAGAGCCTGCGAAACTACTTGATCCAAAGTCTCAAACTCCGAGCTAGTTTGGAGACTCGGGTTTGAAAAAGATTCATCTGCCTCGATTAGATAAACCGAAAAAGAACAGAAGAAGAACATAAATGTAATAAATTTTAAATTCCATCGAGCTTGTGCCGAGAGCCTGAGCCTTTGAGTTGCATGGGCTTGCACAACTATGGTGTCTGAAATTCGATCATGTGCACATCGGCCCATACTGTGAGTCAAAACTTCAAAAAACGGAACCATCATCAGCAAAAAAGAAAAGTGAAAAGTAATGCTTCTTAAAAAACAGGCTCCCCATTCTAATTTTTCTGTTTCAATGGATTGTACTTTTAAATTGAGAAAGGCTTGACCAGGTGTGCTTGCAATAAAATACAAAAATAAAGACTGCAAAGAGATCGAAGTAAAAGCTGCCGTTATCCACATCGAATAAATCAGAGACGAGCTAAATCCTTGTGCCTCATCCAACCCGATTTCCTTTAAATGCACAGAACACACCAAAGTGACAATGGGTGCTACCAACGCACTATCAATTAAAAACGAAATCATGCGCTCCGCAGGATCTGCTTGATACACAGGAGCTAATTTTTTATGTTCTAATAGGGGCTTGGATAAATCCTCAATAACCATGAGGATTTCATCGGAATTAGTTGGCTTGTTTAAGAGTCAAGAATTGCAGTTTTGTGATGTTTTGCAAATCCTCTAGACCAAAGACAGCTGATCCTACAACTTGACCTTTTTGATCAAGCAAACGGTAAGTTTCTTTTGAAGTATCAGAGTCATTTTTAAGTAATTCAACTTGAGCGAATTGAACTGACCAAACCTCTTTAAAGGTCTCTAGAAACTCTTCACGATTTTTAAGCTCAATTGGACTTTTCATTTCAAGCCCACTGATATGGCCATCCAAGCGTGTGAGTTTAACATCACCCTGTAAAACACCAAACAGCAATTTATCGACTTGGCTGGGACGATCTGCAGTCACACCGGGTCTTGAGTTTGGATTTTTTAAAGAATCTGCCCAGCGGTGTTCCCACTTAATTTGTTTCTCAAAGTCTTCAGCTGGCAAGCTTGCAACTCCCCGGGTGGAGTCCAACTTACGAGAGGCCACCTGAATCCATTCATTCAAAGATAAAGTCACAACTAGAACTGACAGCAGAGATAAAGGTATCACCGCTTTTTGATTCAACGATTTTTGAATCAATTCAGCTCGCGTTTTTTTGGACTTAGGAAAGGGCAAAATTTTAGCCATTGGATCCCCTTTTAACACTTTTAGTCTATGCGAAACTCACACCATATTCCAGTCGCAAGCTGATTGATTTTAGCTGTACGAACCTTAGACGAGTGTTGAATTCAAACATGACGTACCAACTTGATACAAACGTCGAGGTCTCAATAAAAATTGAAGTCTTTAGCAAATGAGAAAGCCATCAATCTGATTGATGGCTTTATTAAATTCATACTCGTTAGATACGGCTAAGCAGCCATTGCTTTTTTCTTGCGAGCAACTGCGGGATCGATCTGATACTGCTTCACTTTTCTGTATAAAGTGGCACGACCGATACCCAAGGCTTTTGCAGCTTCAGTTAAGTTTCCACGATATTGCAAAATCGCATTTTCGATGGCCTTCGCTTCGAGATCATCCATTTTTTGAATTGAGTGATTTGATGGAGGTGGAAACGAGAGGACTGTTCCTGAGTAACCTGTACTGACAGGACTTGTTCCGCCAGCTAATGCGGGAACACCTTGAACGAGCTGCTGACGAAAAAATGGGCTATCAACACCATTTCTCCACTCCTCGGGCGAATAGGCTTGAAGTGCACAATCTTGACATTCAAAATGCTTGCGAGCATTTTCCACGAAATCATGATTGTCAGTGACGAGTATGACGATTGAACCAGACATGTGTCCTCCTTAAATGTTTCAGAACGAACCAAAACGATTACAAAAGTCTCATCGGCGCGCCGTTGTGAGAAATGAGTCCAGATTATTTATTCAGTCGATAAGACGACAAAAGGCGTGAGTGACACGCCTTTTGTCCAGATCTTTATTTGACGAATTCGATTTAAATCGAACTGCCTTTAAAGAATTTATCTTCGACCAGACTTAATTTTTAGCTGAAGTTTGGAAATCAAATGTACAGCCATTTTTTCTTGAACCTTACACATCTTAAGTTCATCACGTCGGTAAGATCGCTGTGAAGGAGTCAATGTTCCCGTTTCAAGTTCCATTTCGTAATCCATTTTAGAGGAACGAATTCCTTCGAGCTCTTTTGTTTGCTGCTTAAAAAGTTTTGTCACTCCAGAAAGAGGAGCGACTTCAATCCACTCTTCTTTACCGCGATACCAGCTGACCATTCGCAAAAAACGCGCTTTGTTCTTAGCTAAAGTGAATTTTGGAAATTTGTCTTCTTCAAGGTCGAGTATGTTATCAATTTCATCAAGATGTGACATATCGTCAGTCTCTTCATCAATAGAAACACCACTGAGCGCTAAAGCCTGTAGAGCTTGAACGTGCTCAAGTTCCTCTTGCTCACGTGTTTTCTTCAACTCATCGCCAAGATCCTCGTCTGTGTCAGATAGGTCATCCATAGCTGGATTGGCTGTTGATTCAAGATTTTGTGATTCCGTTGACGTATTCGGCATGAGTCCCCCATTAAGTGAATGACTCTTATACATCAACTTTAGCCTTTGACACAAGATGACAAGTAATTAAAAAGCGATCCGGTAGAATATTTACGTAATAAGCGGACCACTTTAAAGCCTCTACGTAAATTTTTTTTCTTTCCGGATCGCCAAAAATTCCTCGCATTGTAAAAATGATCTTTGAGCTTCAAGAAATTCTTGATGCTCAAAGATCCTGAAATATTGATTAGCGAAGATTGTGCCACATTAGGTGGTGACACAATGACCTGGGTCAGATTTTTAGAGAAATCGATTTTTACAGATGAGACACAGCACGAATGATACTGGGAACAGTGGACAAATCATTTTTTGCCTTGCGGATCAGAACGATGGCATCAGCTTGTTTGAGCACACCATATTTCATTTTTTCGCAAAGAAGACCTTCTAGTGGGTCGGTGTGCTTGTAGACTGATTCATGCTGGGGCCAAAGATTAAGCTTTGTATTTGATCCACCCATACAAAGTGGAATGTAGTGGTCGATTTTGAAGGAACCGCGATTTTGAAACTGAATTCCGTAACCATGTTTTGCGTCATAGGTTTTAATAATTCGATCTTTCAACTGAGTTTCCACATTTCGAATGCAGTATTTGATCTTTTCTGGGTACCTGTAAGTGTCGGCCACCTGGCAGAGCTCACCAGGAGTTAGGCTTTGATCTGGCCTTATTGGGTAACGTTGGCTTTGAGGGAATACAGAGCTTGGAATAAGGACTATTAAAAGTCCAAATACAGATGCCATAATCCTAAGAAGCATTGATCCCCCGAGCAGTGAAACATTTACGGTGTTTCGTAGAAACGCTGAACCCTATCATCAGCTTATATCTTAAAGGTCTCTGGGCAATCTGCCACAGATTCTAAGAAGTGCAACTTAGAATTTAAAAACTTACGAAGAGCATTAAATGAATAATTTTCACACTATGAAAGTGCAATATCTAAGCTATAAGACCTTCATGAATAAAATTAAAATGTGTCTGATCACTGCTATTTTTGCCACTCCCCTGCTTTCCTTAGCAATTCAATCTCAAACTTTACAACTGCAATCGGGTGCCCGATTGATCACTCTCAGTTCAATTCTTGATGTTGAAAAGCCAACACTCATTCTACTTCCTGGCATCAACCGGGGATATTTACCTCATGATGAAATACTAAATGCTCTCACTCAAAAAAGATTGAACTGGGTTTCACTTCACTTTAGCAGGCACCCTGAGTCAGTGATCGCAGGCTCACAATTTTTTACTGGTATGGTCACAGCACAAGAGCTTGTCAGTGAAGTTGTACAACTCAAAAAAGCACTTCGAATCAAAAAACCTGTTTTGGTTTCATTGTCATTTAGCTCTTCACTTTCACCCGATTGGAACAAAGAAAAATTTCCCATATTGATTGAAACCGCCCCTATGGGAAGACATGATGAAAACAATCCACCCAATGCAAATTACCAGGTCTGGCAGCAATGGATGCAATATTTCCCTGTTTGGGGCCCTTGGTTAGTTCAATCAAGCGAGTATTGGACATACCGAGCCTTCTGGTTACAAAAAGTCGATGAGTTATCAAAAACTCATGAAAGATATTCTGCGAAAAGGATTCAAATCGCAGAAGGCCTTTCTCAATTGGCGTGGTCTGCAAAAGGATTTGATATTCGAAACCAAGATTTCAAAAATGGCCCAGAGCGGTTTTGGATTCTTGGACAAAATGAAGATCGTCAAAGATTGCAACTTCAATTAGAGGCAATTCAATTGCATAAAGAAACAGGTCTTAGAGGCTCTCGAGTTTATGTGATTCCAAACGCAGGCCACATTGTCCCCCTTGATCAGCCTGAAGCTTATGCGGAAACACTCAAAAAAATCTTGAGGCGAGTTCGCTTCTAATCATTTCAATTGGAACTCTTAATTTTTATTCGAATTTGAAGTATAACCTTTGATGACGGATTGGATGAAGTGGACTGCGATTTGTCTGGGATTAGCTAACGACAGGGGTTCAACAAGAAGGACCTCCCTGTGCATGGAGGCCCCTTTAAATAAATAAATAAAACCAGCAAGACTTGATCCGCCAAGCAGAATAAAAAATGCCAATTGGTACTCGAATGCGTAAAGAAATTGGCTTGAAAAAACCAAAAACAAATTCATTAAATGCCAACAGGAAAAGATTAAAGTGGAAATTAAAAAAAGTCCCAGAAGACTTTGAAATGAAACTTCAGAAACTTTTTGCTGAATCGACTGAAAGAATGAACTCAAAAACATGGCAGACCTCATGGGAGCGTTGGCCTTTGATGATGAGTCTATCAAAGGCCAACTTGGGAAGGAATTAATGGGTTTTTTGACGATACAAAAGACTCAATAAACTTCCAGCTACTAATCCAGTGGCAGCAGCTATCGCAACGCCCTTAACTGGATTTGCTAAAACATACTCTCGGCCTGATTTAATATAATCAGTGGTTTTATCTGAAACCTGAGAAGCCATGGCTCCCACTCGTTCCCCAGCTGACTGAACCATGTGGTCCAGTTGAAGCTCAGGGCTGCCAATACGTGATTTGTAATCACTTGCCTTGTTCAATGTGTCGTTGATTAAATTTGCCATTTTTACTTACCTCTTGGTTTGGGTTGTTGTGATCAAAATTCTAGAATTAATTCAGTCGGCCACCGAAAAATTTGCCTCCTCGCCCTCGCACCATCGCGAGAACAAAGGAAATCGTCGATAGAATTAAAAATACGACGAGTAAGACTTTACCAATCTCCATGGACATTCCAGCGATGCCGGAAGCTCCGAAGAAATAAGCCACCAGAGCGAGTACGAAAAATGAAATTGCTGCGCTAATCATTAAATACCTCCATTTAAAATAGTTGAGTTGTTAAATTCCTTAAATAAAACTTCAGCAATTCAAGGGCCAATCAATTCTGATGAAAATTGCATCGACTCAAAAAATTAATTCATCAAACTTTTTAAAATCCAAACATTCTTTTGATGAGAAAAGAGTCGACCCGTGAGCAAATCAGTCGTTGGCAAATCTTGCAATGGATCAATCTTTTCCAAAACTTGGTAGATGGTACGAATCACTTCAGTTTGGCTCTCACAAAGAATTGAAATCATATGGTCAGAATTCAGAACTGATTTTTCTTCTTTAATTGTTGTAGCTTGGCTCAGCTCTGAAAATGTGGCAGGTACGGCGAATCCTAAAGCCCGAATTCGTTCTGCAATCGAATCGATGGCAACAATGAGTTCCTTGGCCTGCTCGTCAAACAACTGATGAAGAGTGAGAAAGTGAGAACCCTTAACATTCCAATGAAAATTAAGTGATTTTAAATAAAGCATAAATGAATCTGATAGAACTTTATGAAGATGTAATGAAATTAATTTTCTGTCTTTTTCTTCAAGGAAATCATCCACGATAGAGACAGGAAACTGAGGAAATGAACTTTGATTATACAGAACACGGGTCTCTTCTGCCCTTGATTGATCTGAATAATCATCAAAATCAAATCCCTCTGTATCAGGGTTTAAGTTTTCTGGCTGATCCTCTGTGAGTCTTGACTTCAAACTTTTAATCATTACTGGAATCTCCATTTCTATTTTTAGAATCGATTGATTTCAAACATGTGCAATGATGGTGCCCAAATGAATTGCGACGTTCCAGTTGTATTTTGCATCCCGAGGGTTGCGCTGACGTATTTAAAACTAATAAGACTTGGATCTCCTCTTGCAATCTCTTGTTTGCTGATCTGCGGAAATAAAAATGTATTTTTAAAAAAGGAGAATTCATGAAAAGCTATGTTTTACCAGTCTTAATGATATTTGGAGCTGTTGGGTGCTCAAATTCACCCAAGAAAGTTTCTAACCTGCCAACAGAAAATCAATCTGTTACAGGATCTGCGGCCGCTGTATCAGATGCTCATAATTTTGTAGAGATTCAATTTCAGAGCGGAAGCGCAGCACTGACTGATCAAGCTAAAACTTCACTTGCTTCTGTTATTGATCAAGCTCGTGCAGATGGAAGAATAGAAGAAGTTCTAGTTCTTTCCTGGTCGGACAAAGAATACCCCTCTGAAAGTAAAAATCGGCTGACAACTTACCAAGCTGATCTTGCTGAAAGAAGGAATCAAACAATCGAAAAATTCATCGAGACCATGAGTTACGCAGATGTGGAAACCTACAATATGGCTAAGAAGCCAAATGTGTTCTCATCTGTCTTTAACACTGCAGACACTCGCATGAAAAATTCCTTTATCGCAGCTGGGCTTTCGACGACTGATAATAAAATAAACACCAGTGGTAAGGCCTCCCATGCCGTTGTTTTAGTAAAGGTCGAGTAATTTTATGATAGATAAAATTCTTATTTTACTATTCCTACTCACAATGACGGACGTTGCTGTCGCAGCGGACTCTGCCGGTGGACTTTTTTTAGAACCTGCCATCACCTATGATTCTGGTGAAACTGATGTCAATTATCCCTCCCCCCTTTCAAACTCGACAGGCACAACTTCCGGATTTGGAATAGGTGCAAGAATTGGATTTCATATCAGTGAAGCCTTTTTCCAACACGGCTTGGATTGTGAGTGTTTCTTTTCCAATGTCGCTTTAAAAACAAAAGGTGGCTCAACCTTCTTTGCCGGGTATCTTAAACTACAATACCTGGTGGGGAAGGATTTTTTCATCAATTTATGATCCGATTGAGAGCGGTCCAGGGCGAGTCCTGCCTCAAGCTTCATCCTCGAGTCTTACATCACGCAGTCGACTGACAGCTCGTGCAGATAAAATCCCAAATCGAGAAGAACCTTATAAATTCCTTTACAAAGAATATATATTCCTGTAATTTGAATATGGAGGTTTTATGAAAACAAGCCTTATCTTAGATGACCGCGTATTCGAAGACGCCAAAAAAGAATCTCATCGAACTGGCAAAGCCATCAGCGAAATTATCAGTTCATGGGCGTCTTTAGGACGCGACCTATGGAGACAAAAAAAAGGGAAAGCTACAAAAACTTTTAAACCACTTAACCTTGGAGAGGAGAAAATAGATCTTTCAAACAGAAAAGACTGGATGGGAGATCTTGACGATGACGGCAATTGATACAAATGTTCTCATTGGAATCATGGTCTCTAGTTCCACTTATCATGCTGAAATGATGGATGGGTTGAACAATCTAGATGATGAACTCTGTACAACTCCGACAAATATTGGAGAAGTCTTGCGATTACTGACTCACTCAAAAGTTTTTTCTTCCCCCTTGAAACTTGAAAAAGCCATAGAGGCACTTTCACTTCTGATCGAAGCCTATGATATTAGAATTCTTGATGAGGATACAAATTGGTGGAAGGACTTGGGGGAAATCACAAAACAAATACCTGGGCTAAAAGGGAATGAAGTTTTTGACGCTCGAATTGCTCTGTGCTTACGTCAGCACAAAGTTAAACGGATCTGGACTAAAGATGCTGATTTTAAAAAATATTCTTTTTTGCAGGTGATTTCTTTTTTTTCAAAATAAGAAAATTGGTGCGGGTGAAACAAACGCATTGACCATTGAAATGGCCGTCCCAGCCAAAGCGGGACAAAAATTCCATTTCGGAATTAATCATGAGTACTCATTAAGTTAATTTCAAAAATGAAAACGATTTAAGGGCCAAGAAGATTTCAAATAGCTCAATTTGAACAAGGTCGTTTTTGCTTAAGCCGCACTAAATTCCGAATCCCAATCAGCAAATGCCAAAGTTGATGGATGCACTTTTAAAGCGAACGCCAGGGCTTTTGCCCGATCAATTCCCATAACAACTCGATCATGTTCAAGTGAAGAAATTGTGGCCTGCTTCAATCCAGATTTTTTTGCAAGCTCGCTCTGAGTCCAGCCCTGTAACTCACGATAAATCTTCAGCGCCTTACCAGGAGTCAGCTGTCCATATTTTTTTACTGGTAAGAATTGACCCTTTAATATTTCTTTTACTTTTTTTCCCGTAGACATCATTTTCTCCTACAATCATGAGGGGTCACTTTTAAGACCATGATCTTTACAGATCGTCCCTCTACTAAATAAATCACTCGCCACTGTTCATTCAGCGAAGAAGATCTGGCACCCTTCCACTCACCCTTCAAAGCATGATCCCAATAACCATTGATTCTTTGAATTCCCTGGGGGCCGTACTGCTCGATCAGATTTTTCCACGCGTCAAAAGTATCGCGTATTTCTAACGGAGCTTTCTTCAATTCTTTTTCAGCTGATCGGGCAATTTCAACGATCCACATATCACCTTAAAATAATATTACTTTAAGGTGATATCAACATCAAGAGCACAATTAGCAAACACACGAGGTTGAAGACCTGGCCTATCGATATTTACTTGTAATTGCGGTAGGTTGAGCTGATAAGTTCGAAGTTGCAAGTCATTTTATTTTTTTCAAAATGTGAAAGTTGGTGCAGTCAGCTTGAGGAGTTTCGAACTGCGTGCGTCAGTTACTCGTAAACTTCTTTGCGGTGACCGATTTTGATAATTGTAACTTTGATTGTTCGATTTTCAATCAAGTAAATAACTCGATAATCTTGAATGCGAACACGAAAGAGCGAGTCCACACCCTTCATCTTTTTTATCTGAAGTAGTTCAGTGTAAGGATTCAAAGAGAGAAGCTGAACAGCATCTAATATCTTTTGTTGGATTTTCTTAGGTAAACCTTGGAGTTCTTTTGCTGCACTCTTTTTAAAAACGACTTCGTAAACCTTCGAACTCATTTTTTGAGCTTCTTAAGAACTGCAACCAACGAAATCTCTTCTTCGTTTTTTCGTTCATCATAGCTAGCAAGGTCAATTTCATCTTCGAGTTGCTCGCGAATGGCATGTTCAACGACGCTTTGAATTTTAAGCCCTCGCTTTTTACAAAATGCTGCTAAAGCTTTTTTAAGATCAGAATCTATACTTGTAGAAAGAGTTGCCTGTTTTTCCATACCTTTATTATCCACGAAAAACCTTGGAAAAACAAGCAGCGGGGGCGCGCCCAGACTGTATTCGGCTAAGTATCTAATTTAATTGGCTTTACAAAAATCTCAAAAAGAAGATTGGTGCGGCCGGAGAGATTCGAACTCCCGACTCCTTGGTTCGAAGCCAAGTACTCTATCCAGCTGAGCTACGGCCGCACATTGGTATTGATTTGAATCATCATTTAAAACATCAAGGTCAAGGCTTGAGCAAGGGAAAAGTTAGTCTTTGATGATCAAGTGATTTGAAATTTGATCGGGGTTGTCTTTTTCTGCGGGTAGCTTAGATTTGAGGATGTCACCGCACTTCAAAACGGCTTTTTCAAAACCCTCAAAATAAAGCCCATTTTTAAATTCAGAGGTCAGTAGACTGACCACTTCATTCCAGGTTTCCGGTGAAAAGTGTTTGGCAATGCCTTCGTCCGCCAACACCACTGCTCGCTGCTCCATCAAAGAGACAAATAACAAAATCCCGGTCTTACCTATGGTATTTCGTGCATGCCCCTGTAAGAACTCGAGTTCCGCCCTGATGTTGACCTGTTTAATTTCATCTTCATTTGAGGTCAAAGCCCTTTGGACCCAAGAAAATTTGGATAAAAACCGGGACATTGCAAATAGAAGGACGAAAAGAACTAAATAAATTGATGTGGGCCAAAGGGACCAAGTCCAAGCCATTAAAGTTCGCTCGATAATAAAAGCAGTCGTCATCAAAAAACCAAACAGAACCCAAGGCACATGTCCCACATGAGAAGATTTTGAAACAAGCACTGTTAGAATTTCACCCTCTGTTTGACTTTCAACCGTTGAAACTGTCTTTGAAAGTTTAAGAATTTGTTCATCAGATAAAATGGATTTTGACCATTCAGGTCGAGAATTTAAATTTACCATGAGCCTGAGGATCCCCCACCGCTGAAACCACCGCCACCACCGGACCAGCCACTACCACCACCGCCAGATGAACCACCAAAACCACCGCCCCAGCCTCCTGCACTTCCGTAGGTCATGGATCTCATAAGTCCTCGACCTCGACCGCCACCGCCGCCCATTTTACTGATGAAATAAAAAAGAACCCAAATCAGAATCACAAGCCAAGGTGGCAACGAAAACCCTGCTTTTTTTCTTTTTGAACTTGGGTGAGCTAGCTCTTTTAGTTGAACTAAACCTTCTTTATTCAGCAATCCAACCAAAGCTAAAGTGCCTCGATATACGCCCTCTGACATTTGACCACTTTTAAAAAAGGGAACAACGATATCATCATTAATTCTTTTTGTGTAAATATCAGGTACAGCTCCTTCGAGCCCCTGACCCACTTCAATTCTGACTTTTCTTTCCTTGGGAGCAATTAAAAAAAGAAGTCCATCGTCTTTGACGGCATCACCGATTTTCCATTGATCTACGATATCAATGGAGGCCTTTTCGATGGGTAAATCTTGAAGTGATTTAGTGATAAAAACTTGAACCTGCGGACCTGAGTTTTCTTTGATTTTCAACAGGAGCTCGTTGAGCTCCTGTTGATGTTGAGGTTCTAGAAGTCCTACCTCATCAATAACGGGCCCCGACAACCATGGAGTTTCAAAGTTTTTTCCTTGAGCTGCAAAACAACTCAAGGTCAAAAACAAAGCCGCAAAATTTCGCATTTAGAATTTCACTTCGGGTGCTGCTTCTACCTTTTCTTTCTCTGCTGCAGAAACATCCCACTGTGGCATTTTGTCATGTTTGTAAATAATCGAATTGGTAAAACTTGTCGGTGGAACCGTGACAAGATTGTTAAATTGCTCGATGGCTTCGATATAGCGTTGTCTTGCAATTGTAATTCGATTTTCTGTGCCTTCAAGCTGCGCCTGCAAATCTCGAAATCCAGTGTCCGCTTTTAAATTGGGATAATTTTCACTGATCATCATCAGTCTTCCCAAAGCTTGAGACAGTTGCCCTTGAGCGCCTGCGTAAGCAGATAATTGCGCCGGTGTCGACTTAGAGGGATCAATGGTCATAGATGTGGCTTTAGCTCGAGCTTCTGTCACTTGAGTTAAAGTTTGTTGTTCATGAGAAGCGTACCCTTTCACAATATTAACCAAATTGGGAATCAGATCGGATCTGCGTTTGTACTGATTTGTCACTTCTGCCAATGCAGAATCAGTTTTATTTTTTGCTTGAGGGATGGACTGAATTCCACAACCTGAAAGACCAAAGGATAAAACAAGAAGGGTCGCGATAGATTTGAAAGCCGAGCTCATAAAAAATCTCCTCAATTGTAGATCAAAATCGCCACAACAATACCAAGATTTTGATCAGGTTCAATCACAATGAGTGAGTGAATGCGCAGTTTGACAAGGTCTGACTTTTAAAAGGATATTGAGCCCATGGAAACCTTGGACTTAACACCTCATTTCATCAAAAAAGGACCCTTTGTTTTCATTGACAAAGTGGCGGGTCAAAACACTCACGCTCCTGCCTCGGGACAACCAGGTTTAGTGGAAATGATGAAAATACATGCAGGCCTTCCCTTGTTTGTTGCAAGTCGCCTTGATAAGGGCACTTCAGGTGCCATGGTTTTTGGCGGAGATCCGACGGCTGCTGCAAATTTAACAAAATTGTTTGAAAAACATTTGGTGCAAAAAACCTATTTGTTTCTCTCGCATAAACAGCACAAAGAAAAAACATTCGAGAAATCCTCTTTGATTTTTAAAGATGGCCATCTCCCCAAAAGTGATGCTAGGTCCAATCAAAGTAATTCAAGGACGACGTTTGAATTTTTAAAACCTGTCGGCAATTATTTTCTGTATCAAGCGACTCCGCACACGGGCAAACCCCATCAGATCAGACTTCACGCCGAGGATGCTGGCATCCCTGTTTTAGGTGATTTAGACCACTCAGGAGCCCCTTTTTATAGACTTTGTTTGCACTCTAAAAAAATTCGATTTTTATGGAATGATGAAGAGTATGTATTTGAATCCCAGGGTCCGATTTGGACAAACCCACTTTCGGAAAAAGAATTACAAATTTTTGAGTGTCTTAACAAGCGCCAGTCCTTGTTTGGTGAACAGCTCAAGAACCTCAGCTGTCTTCGCTGGGCCCATCAAGAAATTAAAAATTTCCGCATGGATCAATTTGGCAATCATCTTTGGGTCTATTGGTATCACCCAGAGGATCCCCAAGATGAAGACTTCAGAGCACTTGAGACCGTCTCTCATACCTTGGGTAAAAAAATGTGGATTCGAGAAATGATCAATCGTGGAAAGCAGGGGGAAATATCGAAAATTTGGCCTGTGAGTAGCCCTGATTCCAAATGGGTTTGCTTCGAGGGCGACATTCAATACGAGATGCGTTCTGATCAAGGCCTTTCACCCGGACTATTTTTAGATCAAAAACACAACCGAAGTTGGGTGAAGAAAAATGCCGTGAACAAAAAAGTTTTAAACCTTTTTTGTTATACCGGTGGGTTTAGCTTAGCTGCAAATTTTGGCAAGGCTGCTCATGTGACCTCTGTGGATACAAGCCAAAAATATCTTCTATGGGCGAAGCAAAATTTTAAGCTGAATGGATTTGATCCCGAAAGCTCAAACCTCGAATTTTGGGAAGCTGATTGTCTTTTCTTTTTGAAAACTTGTCTTAAAAAAGGAAGGAAATTTGATTTGATTGTTTGTGATCCTCCTTCAGTTGGAAGATCCAAAGAGGGCACTTTTCAAATCCATAAAAACTTATCTGAGCTCTTAGAGCTCTGCTTGAAATGCCTAGAGCCTTCGGGAAAAATTTTACTTTCCACAAACTATGAAGCCTGGAGCCTGCAAGACTTACAAAAGCAGGTTTTCACCTTTCGCTCGATTTATAGAGTCGAAGTGTTCCCGACACCCTTAACCAGCCTCGATTTTGAATTGCCAGATGAAACACCTTTGATGAAATCCTTGATCGTTCAAAGAAGCTCAGCTAAAGACACACCATGAAAACAACTCGAAAATCAGAGCTTAAAAAATTTAAACTGGGTCAAGATCATACAGAATATAAATCGCATTACGCCCCTGAAGTTTTAGAAGCCTTTCAAAATAAAAATCCAAAATCTGTGGCTTGGACAAGCCTTATTTGTACCGAATTTACTTCGTTGTGTCCAAAAACAGGACAGCCGGATTTTGCTAAAATTTTTATCAATTACATCGCTGCTGATAAGATGGTGGAAAGTAAATCGTTAAAGCTCTATCTTTTTTCATTTCGCAACCACGGCGACTTCCACGAAGACTGTGTGCAAAAAATTTGTGATGACCTTTTTAAATTGATGAAGCCTCATTATATCGAAGTCATTGGCGAATTCACTCCTCGCGGAGGCATTGCCATATTTCCAATGGCTTCGGCATCATCCAGCGAATCAGAATATAAAAATTTAAAGTCAGTAAGACTTATGAACTATGCACCTGGAAAATACTCGATGAAGTTGGAAAGACTTTACTAAGCCTGATTTGTTTCTGACAAAAATCTTTTTAAAATATCAAGTGATGAATCTTGAGTTCGAACTGCGTAATGGGCTTTTAAAATTTCAATCTGCTCATTCGTCACATCTGCACATTTTCCAAGCTTTTGCATTCGATCCTGATAAATATGATAAAGACTTAAAGCACCTGCCACAGAGATATTGTAACTTTGAACAAAGCCTGACATGGGTAGAATAATTCGCTCGTCACTTAATTGTTTCATTTCCTGCGTGATGCCTTCTTTTTCATTTCCAAGTACAAGCGCTGTGGGTTTTGTCCAGTCCACCTCACTGATCGGCTTTGAAGCTTCAAGTGATGTCACAACAATTTTATGGCCTAATTTTTTCAAATGGGTCACGCATTCAATCGTGGATTTCCACTTTTGAACTTCAGTCCACTTATCAGCCCCTTGAGTCACTCGGTTGGCCTCTTTAAATTTACTTTGAGTCTCGATCACATGAAAATTAACAAAACCCAAAGCTTCAGCTGTTCTCATGACTGCGCTGATGTTGCCGCGATCGTAGATGCCCTCGAGGACAACGCAGTTTGAAAAATTTCTACTGGCTGCGACCTTTGCAATTTTACTTTGCCGAGGCTGAGTCAATAAAGGTGTAATCAATTTGTTCACGATTTTGTAGTGAACACTTAATCCCGCTTCAATTGACATATTCTTGTCTAATGGGAAGCAACTCACAGAAATAAAAGTCCTGGGTTTTTTGCCAGATCTCGAGTGATATTTTTTTGATGGGCTTCCAAAGTTCCGCCGCCGATTTCGAGCAGCTTTGAGTCCCGCCACAATCGCTCGACCACGTACTCACCTACATAGCCGTAACCACCCAAAGCTTGAATGGCACGATCACATACATTTTTTGCCATGGTCGTTGCGACGAGTTTGACTCCATCAGAATCCGCCCGCTGACCTTCGTGATCAAGCCGAAGAACCCGCGCCACATCATAGACGTAGGCTCGACTGGCTTTGAACTCAGCATAACTTTCAGCGATCATTTTTTGAATTTGTCCGAATTGATTGAGCGGTTTTCCGAAGGCCTCACGTTCGACACAGTACTTGTTCATAATTTCAATGGCACGTCTTGCGATCCCGATGGACATTGCTGCTAAAGTCACACGTTCAATTTCTAAGTTTCTCATCATGTGAAGCATGGAATCCCCTTCCTGACCGACCAGATGAGAGGCAGGCACTTCACAGTCTTGAAAGACAAGTTCAGCGGTATTGGAGGCTCTCATGCCTAACTTATCTTTAATTTTTTGTCCGACTTCAAAACCTTTGAAGCCTTTTTCCACGAGAAATGTGGAGATCAAGGGCTTGCCATTTTTTTCGCCTGTCTTTGCGTAGACCAATACCAAATCACAGGGTGTTCCTTTTTCATCGACAGTTCCATTCGTGATCCACATTTTGCGACCATTTAAGATGAAGTGATTATTTTTTTTAATGGCTGTTGTCTGCATACCTAAAACATCTGTACCCACTGCAGGTTCGCTCATGGCCATGGCTCCAACAAGTTCTCCAGAGCATAAACCAGGTAAATACTTTTGCTTTTGTGATTCTGAGCCATTCACTGCCAAGTTATTCACAATAAGCATTGAGTGAGCTAAGTACGCCAAACAAAATCCGGGATCGCTGGCCGAGAGTTCTTCATGGGCGATGACTGCTGCCGTCGCATCTAAACCTGCACCACCAAAATTATCAGTCACAGTGATACCCAATAAACCGAGCCCTCCGAGTTTTTTAAAAAGAGCCAGATTGAATTGTTCTTTTCGATCAAATTCGTGAGCCTGAGGTTCAACTTCTGATTTCACAAAACTTTTGAGCATTTCACGCAGCATTGCGTGTTCAGGGGTGGGATTGATAAGACTGAAATTTTTGTCGGTATGCATGTCTAACTCCTTAAAAGCACTTATCTTTGACCAAGAGTTGAACAAAAACTCAAGAACAAAATGACAGAGACTTCAGACTGTTGTTAAAAGTGAATTCTAGGAGATTTCATCAAATATGAAAGCAAGCCTTTTGACAGTCGGCACAGAAATCACATCCGGCCAAATCACCAACGGCAATGCACGCGTGATTTCTGCCAATCTTATGAAATCAGGGATCGAAACTGTTTTACAAATATCTGTTCCGGATGACAGGCAAAGGATTCTCGAGGCTCTGACTCTGTGTGAAAATCAAACTGAACTTATTTTTGTTACGGGTGGTCTTGGACCGACCTCAGATGATTTCACAAGGGAACTCATTCAAAAATGGGCTGAACTTCCTTTGGAGTTTGACGAAGTCTCCTGGGTCAAAGTGCAAGCTCGATTGATAGAACGGGATCAGATCCCTCATGATTTTCAAAAGCAGCAGTGTTACTTTCCAAAAGGATCGACTGTTTTAGATAATTCACAAGGTACTGCCAATGGATTTTATTTAAAAAAAGGACGAGCTCATCTTTGGGCCTTGCCTGGCCCCCCAAATGAAATCGAAGCACTTTGGTCTGAGCATATTAAAAAACAAATACAAAATTTTAATCTAGATCCGATTCAAGTGAAATCTTGGGATGTGGTGGGCATAGGAGAAAACCAATTGGCTCACATTGTAGAACCTGCCATTCAAAAATTTTCTGGCCTTGTTGGATACCGCGTTCATCAGCCCTTTGTTGAGTTTAAACTGATCGTAAAAAAATCTGAAATGATTCAATCCCAAATCATTTTTTCAGAAGTTGAAGCCATTTTAAAACCTTACACAGTCGCACGGGATGGTGAAAGTTTCAGTCGTAAATTTGCGAACCTCATGATGCAAGCACCACACGTTTTGATCATTGATGAAGTGACCTCTGGTCAGTGGTTGGGTCAGCTTTCCCCTTACACTCAAAACCAGTTAGCTAAATCAAACTTCACTTATACCAACCAAGTTTTAAATATTCCTGATGCTTGGACTGTGCATTTAAAAAAGGATCAGCAGCAACAAGTTCAAGTGATCATCGATCAGCAAAAACCTGTAGGACTTCAATCCCCATTTCAATCCTCGGCCTTAATCGATAGAAGTCGACTTTATTTTGCAGAAATGGCCATGTTTGAAGCCGTCAAAATTTGGGAATCGAAAAACCCATCACCTTAGATTACTGACAGATGGAAACATCTCTTTGAATAGCATTTCGCATTTTCATGATGGCCACTTGATTGGCTTGAAACATATCAGCAGAACACCGGTAACGGCTAACGAATTGTGCAATGCTTTGTGATTCTGCTACCGACATATTCATTTTCCATAAAAACTTGATGGCCAGCCAATTTTGCAAATGCTGACAAGCAAATCGAGAATTTGATGGCATCCAGCGCTCGGGGCCCCTGTCTGATTTTCGATTATTTTCAACGCTTGAAACAGATAACAAATGGTTCTTGTAAGATGTGAAGTTAGTGTAAAGACATCGATATTTGTTTGACCAATTGTAAGCCCCACTGTCGTAGGCATTTTTTAAAGCCACAACGTGATCGATCTGCACATCATCAGCACTTGTAAATGTGGTTCCTGAATAGGGGTCATTCCACGTTCCAGTGGCCACACGGCAAGGATTAGTATCAGAAAATCCCACTTGAGTTTGGCTATCCCGAGACAAAACCCTAGCCCGGGTGTTCAAACAACTGCTCGATCTGGGATCTTTGATCCAAGTGCCGAATTGCTCTACCCTATTGTACTTTATAGAAGGAAGAGGTCTTGCTTCAGAACTGAAGCGCCATTTCAGAAGATTCACTGTTTGCTGCAAGATTTGGAAGGAAGCCTTCATGGGATCTAACCACGAAGGCTGATTCACTTCTTCTTGAAAAGTGTAGTATTGCGAAAAGCCCTGCAGAGGAAATAGAGAAACTAAACAAAATGAAAGAATCCACTTTTTAGCCACAAACCCTCCAAGGCATCTGACTTGATCATTTCAGCCTAGAAATGTGGATTGTTTCAAGTTAAGAGACTGTCAGTATGTTCAAAAATTCAATGCGTCACGACTTCGAAACTCTCTTGTTAAGACTTCAACAAGATCACCAGAAATTACACCTTTCTGATGCTGAGTTCTGTGCCTCATTGATGCTTTTTTTTGATATTAAGCTTCAGAATAAAAAACTATTTCCTCATATTTCAACGCCAAGCGTAATTATTCAGTCACTCAATCATCATCATTGGATTGGCCACACCGATAGAATCAGACGAGCTTTGATTCAGTGGCACCTTGGAAACTATCCTCTTCAATTGCTCAATACTGTGCCATCACCCGTGGAAATTTTAAGATGTCAGGCTCTTGGAAAACGTGTGGTCACTGTTTTTACAGAACTTTCTCAGTGGGACCAAATGTGGGGGCCTCACAATGCCTGGAATTTTATTGCTCATGATCTGATTCATGCCGATCACTTTTTTGAAAATTCTGTGCATCAAAAAGGCCAAATGGAATTTTACCAATTTGTTTTAAAAAATTGGGCTCATCCTGAAATTCATCCTCTGCATTCCAGCCCCGGTTTTGAGTATTTAATTTCAGATATGAATTCTCATCCCCAACATCTATTTGAAACCTTAAAAAATTTAGTGATTCAAAATCATAAAAAAAATCTAGCACTCGACTTCAAGCAAAGATTGCCCCTTCAACAAGAAGTTAAAATACAAAAGTTATTTTCTTTTTGGGATGAAGAAATCAACAATCGTCATGAGCTTGCGAAGCCATCGACGGGAAAGGGCAGCGCTTCAAGACCAGGTCAGCGGATTGATATTCACTCAAGCTATGATTAAAAGTGCCAAGGAAATTTTTTGAAATCCTTGGGACGTTTTTCAAGGAAAGAATCACGGCCTTCTTCGGCCTCTTCGGTGCCGTAAGCAAGTCTTGTGGCTTCACCGGCAAAAAGTTGCTGACCAACAAGGCCATCATCAATCATGTTGAAACCATACTTCAGCATTCGCATGGCCGTGGGACTTTTGGAGTTCATCTCTTGGGCCCACTCCAGTGCCACTTTTTCTAAATCTTTGTGATCAACAACAGCATTGACCATTCCCATTTGAAAAGCTTCTTCAGCAGAGTAATTTCGTCCTAAAAAGAAAATTTCCCGGGCTCTTTTTTGTCCAACTTGTCTTGCCAAATAAGCCGAGCCATAACCCGAATCAAAACTGGCTACATCGGGATCTGTTTGCTTAAACAGCGCGTGTTGTTTTGATGCTAAAGTCAGATCACAAACCACATGAAGTGAATGTCCGCCGCCAACGGCCCAGCCTGAAACAACGGCCACAACTATTTTTGGCATAAAGCGAATCAGTCTTTGCACTTCTAAAATATGCAGTCTTCCTAGCTTTGCTTTTGTGATGGGATCATTGGCATCACCGTATTGATAGCCATCTTTACCACGAATTCTTTGATCCCCACCTGAACAAAAAGCCCATCCTGCATCTTTGGGTGAAGGCCCATTTCCCGTGAGCAAAACCACGCCCACATCGGGACTTGTTCTCGCATGCTCAAGAGCTGTGAAAAGTTCATCAACTGTTTGCGGACGAAAGGCATTTCTAACTTCGGGTCTGTGAAAACCAATCCGAACGGTGCCCTGTTTTTTTGCACGGTGGTAAGTGATATCTTGAAATTGAAAACCAGGGACCTCTGTCCACCAATCAGGATTGAAAATTTCTGATACAAAACTTGCCATAAAGCCCCCAAATCTGCTGATATCAAACTATGAACACCACAGCTTCTCTTATCCAAAAATACTATCAAGCATTTAATCAACAGAACATCGAACTCATGTTGCAGTGCCTATAGCGAAAAAGTAAAAAACAAATGCAATTTTGGGTGAAAGGGCAAAACAAATGAAATTTAACCTAGCCTGTGCTCAATATCCGATTCAGATGCACGGGTCGTTTGAAGGCTGGCAAAAGTTTGTCACTGAATTTGTGCAAAATGCAAAGGACTCTCAAGTTCTGGTTTTTCCAGAGTATGGCTCTTTGGATTTGACTTCCTTTTTAACTGAAGACGAAAGATCACTCCTGAGTCAAATTCATGCACTCAGAAAATACTATTGGCCCTTTATAGAAACTTTTGAAAACTTAGCCAAAAAGAATAAAAAATATATTTTAGCTCCTAGTTTTCCATACATTGAAAAAGGCAAAGCTCACAACCGTGCTTTTTTTATGGGACCTCAAGGTGTTTTGGGTTTTCAAGATAAATACAAAATGACTCGTTTTGAAAATGAAGATTGGAATGTTTCCTCAAGTCCTCATTCCTTAATTTGCTTCGAAACCGAATTTGGTCAGATGGGTGTGAACATCTGCTACGATATCGAATTTCCACAATTTGCTAAAACACTTTCTCATCAGGGTGCAAAGCTAATTTTAGCCCCCAGCTGCACAGAAACGCGGCAGGGTCTGAACCGTGTCCATGTTGGTGCTCGTGCCAGGGCTTTAGAAAATCAGTTGATTGTCGCTGTAGCGCAAACAGTGGGAATTGCACCTTGGTCACCCGCTGTTGCTATCAACACTGGACAAGCCCTCGTTTGTGGCCCACCTGATTTTGGATTTCCAGAAGATGGCATCATCCTCAAAGGAGCCCTGAATCAGCCGGGCTGGGTGCAAACAGAAATTGATTTAAGTTTAGTCGATCAAGTTCGCGAGAAAGGCTCTGTCTTTAATTTTAAGGATTCCTTCTAAGCGGCCTGAGCTGACTTTTTCTTAAGATGCTCTAAAACATGTCGACTCATATCTGCTAAATCCAAAGACTTATCGATGGCATTCAACTGAACAGCGGCCGCCGGCATTCCATAAACCACACAGGTGGATTCACTTTGTGCAATGTTGTACGATCCTGCCTTTTTCATTTCAAGTAATCCTAAAGCTCCGTCTTTTCCCATACCTGTTAAAACAACACCCACTGATCTGCGGCCAAAATGCTTGGCCACACTTTTCATCAAGTAATCAGCCGCAGGTCGAACACCATGAAGCAAAGGCTCTTGATGCAATCTCACACAAAAATGAAGTCCACTTTTAATAACTTCCATATGATAATCACCTGGAGCTAGAAGCACACGGTTCGCTTGCAATTTATCACCGTCTTGAGCTTCTTTAATTTCAAAGGGAAACATTTTTGCGAGGTGATCAGAAAATGTTTTAGTAAAACCCTTTGGCATATGTTGGGCCACAACTGTCGGAGGTATCCAACCATTAAATCCTGCGAAGAAGACTTTCAGTGCTTCAGTTCCACCGGTGGAAGAGGCCACGGCTAAACATTTGGTTTGGTCATAATCAAGAGCTTGTATTTTTTGAGAGGCTAGAGCAGAACCTGCATTTGATTTTATTTTGACCCGAGAGCGCGCAGCCATTTTGACTTTCGATAAAATCAGTTCTTTGAACTCATCAAAGGATTGAGTCAAATCCTGAGGCTTTTCTAAAATATCTACAGCCCCAAGTTCAAGAGCTTGCAAAGCCACCTGGGAACCAGATTTTGCATGGCCACTAAAAATCAGAACAGGAAATGGTTTATGATTCATTACTTTCTCTAGAAAAGTGAGTCCATCCATCTTTGGCATTTCAATATCTAAGATCATCACATCTGGAAGTTGATTCATCAGCATGTCACGGGCTTCAAAGGGATCTGAAGCTTCACCCATCAGCTGAAACTCAGGAGCACTCCTGATCATTTTAGATAATATTTTACGCATCATCATCGAATCATCAACAATCAGAACTTGAATGGGTTTCATCTTAGCCCTTGACTTTCTGAAAAATTGAACTGCCCAAACTTTTCAAGTGAGGATGATGGATAACTCCTGATTCAGAATGTCCGATCATCAAGTACCCTTTAATTTCAAGGTTAGAGACTAAAAGTTCGACCACTCGATCAGTGGTGGCTTTATCAAAATAAATTAAAACATTCCTACAAAAGACAAAATCAAACTTTTTCTTGAATCGATACTGATAATTCATCAGGTTGAACTCAGAAAAGTGGACACTTTTTGCAATCTCAGTGTTCAATTCAAAAAATCCATTTTCTAGATTCTTAAAATACTTCTGCTTCAGTGGACCTTGAAGTCCTTCTAATTCTGCATTTGAGTAACGAGCTGTCACGGCTCTTCTTAAAACTTCTAGATCGATATCGGTTCCCAGAATTTTAAAACGATTTTTTTCGAACGGATTTTGAAACATTTCATTGATCATGATCGCAATGGTGTAGGGCTCTGATCCTAAACTACAAGCCGATGACCAGATTCGAATCTCTGACTTACTTTTAAAAATTGCTGGCAAATGCTTTTTCATGAAATCAAAGTGAGCTTCTTCACGAAAAAAATCAGTTTTATTAGTTGTCATTGCACAGACAAAAGCATTTTTCAGTTCTGATGTTGGAAATTTCAAAGCCTCATCGAGTGCTTTGTAGGATTCAAATTTAAATTCCCTGAGTAATCGAGAAAGACGATTGTTACAAAGAGCTACATTTTTATCATTAAACGGAAGCGAAATGCCGGCCAACTGATAGATTTTGAGAGCTAACGAATCAAATATTTTTTGATCTAGCCCTTGGGGCCCGCGGCTTTGATCGGAAAGCTCTGGACTTACCTGTTTTCGAACAACACCTTGGCTCACGCAACCTCCTTGAGGTTTTTAATTCCACTTTGAACAAGGGAATTGGGTTCTAAAATTAGGACTGTTCGACCATCTCCAAGAGTCGCGGCACCCGAAAATTCAGGGACATGATAACCCACTTGTAATGGTTTTGCGACCACTTGGCTTTGCCCAATGACTTCGTCCACTCGAAGGGCTGATAATCCTAAAGA